>JGI24712J26585_10000513_pt1 | contig 33277 bp, 31 predicted proteins | sample BioPla3DNA2_FD_26585 | JGI IMG/M metagenome (IMG submission 26585)
AATAGCTTTTTTCATAATACTATTATACCAAAAAACAGAGCCGTTTGCACTACTTTACTGCAATTTGGCTCTGTTTTTTCGCGGGCTTTTGATACAGGCCCTTATATTAAGTTCTTTTTACAGCTCAGCCTATCGATAGGTAGCTGTCAATCATTTTGTCCCAGCTCTTTTGGAACTTGGGCTCGTTTTTCGCCCAGTAGGAGGCAAAGTCAGCAGAACCTTTCTTGCCAAAAACAATATTGGTGAAGATTGAACCGATACCTATCGCCTTATCTGCAATCATTATAAACGGACTGTTTATGTGTTCGTATATAAGGTCGACCATCTGAGCGTCAACATCAGTGGAGATGTATTTAATCTTCAATGCGGTATCATACCACGCCGGGACAACTTTACGATAAGACTCGGCGCAGAGAGCCTCTATTACAGCGCATGACGCCTCGTAGTTATCACTCAAAGATGAGACCGGAATCGCGACACCGTTGCCGTTTGCCGTCGCTGCTCCGGACATATAATCCAGATTTTCGGTAAGCTTCGGATAAGGCAGAATACCATATTCAAACTCAAGATCGCGCAGACCGTTAGCTGCTGACATCATTGTGATACTAAACAAAGCTCTGCTGGTTCTGAACATACTATATTTTGCGTCGGTGGAATCGAAAGACATATTGTCGGTATATAAGAGTTTATTAAGCGTTTCAACCCATTTTACCGAAATCTCGTTGTTAATATCAAGTACCGGCAGACCTTCGGAGTCTCTTGTGATAAAACCGGTGCCGATAGACATTGAGAGATAATTAGGAACTCCCCACTGGGTATATACAAATCCGAAGCGATCCTCATCATTCGGCTCGCTGTTGCCGTCAAGGTCGGTGTAAACGCCGCGGCAGTAATCCATGAACCTGTCATGAGTCCAAAGTCCGTCTTTAACGCTTGTATAAAGCACCGAATTGTCGCCGTAGTAGTTTTCGAATATTTCCTTGTTATAATATATGGCGGAAGCGCCAAACATCGTCGTCATCGCTATATCGCCGGAAAGGTAAAACCGCTTTGATAAGTCAATAGCCCCTTCCTCCATCAGAGCGGAATACCACCATGGCATTTCATAGTCGATATACGGCGCATTGACAAGATCTTTGTAATAGCCCTCGAGAGACTGCTGAAACAGACGGGAGTTTTCCATCAGGACTATATCATAGTCGGACGAACCGGCAAGCATCAAAGTTTTTATCTGAGCCGGATATTCGTCCCAGTTATCTTTGCCTCTGAGCCAGTCAAGCCTGACTGCAAGCCGCTCTTCTACCGAAAGATTGCGGTTATAAACAGCGTCGTATACGATATCTCCGCCGCTTTCTCCAACCGCATCGTAATTATGGGAGTCATCTATACCGTAATAGATGATATTAAGCGTTTTCTCGCCGAAATCAAGATCGGAGGGAAGGTTGTCGGGAGTGTTTTCACGCGACGGCTCGGTTGACTCCGCCGCAGCCGTAACCGACCCGTTTTGTCCTTCGATATTCGCGTTAGTATCTACGGCTTTGCTGTCATCACCGCATGAAATCAGAGCTGATGCAAGAAGCAATGCTGCAATAATAGCTGCAATCGGCTTTTTCATGGTTGTTTCCTCTTTATCTGTCTATCTGAAAAAAACAAATTGTATTACAGATTGTCTTTGATATACCTCATCACCTTAGCTGCATATTCACGCTGTTCCGGATTGATTTCCGACATCGGAAGGCGCGGTGAGCCGACTTCTATTCCTTCGAGTTCAATAGCTGCCTTAAGCGTCTGGAATATGCCCTTTTTCAGCAACAGATCGACAACAACGTTGAGCTTATGCTGAGCGGCGTAAGCGGCAGGCAAGTCGGAGCGCTTGACGGCTTCGAAAACTTCTTTTGCAAAACGCCCGGCAATATTATAAGTGGTGCCTATCGCGCCGTCCGTGCCTAAAACCGTAGCAGAAAGCAGGAATTCGTCATATCCGGAGAATATGGTTATCTCCGGAAAATCATGGCGGAGCTGCTGGAGCAGGAACATATCCTGAGAGGTGAATTTAACGCCTCCTATATTCGGGTGAGCGAAAAGTCCGGCGAAATCTTCTCTCGTAAGCGCAACTCCGGTACGAACCGGTATATTGTAGATGATGAGCGGAAGCTTTGATTTATCCGCTATCCGGCGGTAGTAATCGATAACTTCGGCTTTTGAATACTGGTAATAATAAGGTGAAACGGCGGAAATGGCCTTATACCCGGACTCATATGCGGTGTCTGCGAGCGTATAGACTTCCTCAATGACATTTGAGCCTATCTGCGCGATAAGATCAATACGTTCATTATTATGCTCAGCTACGGCTTTGAGTATGGTGCGCTTGTCTTCAAGCGGCATATTGAAACTTTCGCCGGTTGAGCCGTTTACATAGAGTCCGTCGACCGCCGCGATGTCGATATTATAATCGACGACGGCTTTTTGAGCCTTTATATTCGGTCTGCCTTTATCGTCAAAGCAGTTGATAAGCGCTGAAAATATACCCTTCATGTTATCATCTCCCCTTGTGTTTTAAGCCATTCTGTCGGCCAGTTGAGTTCCGCCCAATATGTGAAAATGCAGATGATGCACCGTCTGGCAGGCGTCGGGACCGCAGTTTGATATAACGCGGTAGCCGTTCTTAAGCCCTTCCTGCGCCGCTATTTTCGGGATAGCTTCGAATATCTTCGCGACAAAAGCCGAGTTTTCCGCATTCACTTCATTCATCGAAGCGATGTGTTCTTTCGGAACAGCCAGGATATGAGTCGGCGCCTGAGGGTTTATGTCGCGGAAAGCAAAGACATATTCGTCTTCGTATATCTTAGTTGACGGAATCTTCCCTGCTATAATCGCGCAGAAAAGGCAGTTTTCGCTTATTTTCATAATTAAACTCCCTGCTGTTTAATTCTCTTCGGCGGTTTCATCCGATTCATCAGCCGGCTCATCTGTCAGCTCTTCCTCAGCTTCGCAGGAAGATTCGGATGAATCTTTGCTGTGAAGAATATTATTTACAAGGCTGTCAAGGCCGGGGTTGAACTTAATGTCGAAATGACCGCTCTTAAGACCGGCGACATCGCTGTCCCAGCTGAATTTTTCAATGGCGAACAGAAGTCCGGCTATAGAGCAGATTGCCGATGCGATAAAATACCTGAACGACGCCCTGTCTCTCCTGATTTTTTGAATCAGCGCAACAATTAAAAGAGCAAAAGCCTGTGCTCCGAGCGCAAGCGCAATATAGAGCTTGTATTCGTTTTTTTTCATTAGTCATCAACTCCTGTAGGTTTGGGATTTTGTTACTGTATGTTATTTATATTGCCGTCAAGCTTTTTTCCGGCTTCAAGTTTTAGGTAGGCGGTGATAAAACCGTCGATATTTCCGTCCATCACCGACTGAACATCGCCGTCTTCATATCCGGTTCGGTTGTCCTTAACAAGGGTATAGGGCATAAAGACATACGAGCGGATCTGGCTTCCCCATTCGATATTTGACTTTGTGCCTTGAATATCCTCTATCTTATCCAGCTTTTCCCGCTCTTTTATTTCCATTAGTTTCGACTTAAGCATCTTCATAGCCGTTTCCTTATTCTGGAGCTGGCTGCGCTCACTCTGGCAGCCGACAACTATTCCGGTGGGAAGATGGACTATCCTGATAGCGGAGTCGGTTTTGTTTACATGCTGACCGCCGGCGCCGGAAGAACGGTGCGCGCTGACCTCGATATCTTCGGGGCGAATCTCAAACTTCATATCGTCGTCATCGAACTCCGGCATGACCTCTACCGAGGCAAAGGAGGTATGACGGCGTCCCGAAGAATCGAAGGGTGATACTCTTACAAGACGGTGAACGCCGTTTTCGCCTTTCAGGTAGCCGTAAGCGTTCTTGCCGGCGATGCGAAGAGTAGCGCTTTTCAGCCCGGCTTCATCGCCGTCGAGCCAGTCGAGCATCTGGACTTTATACTTGTGATTTTCGCCGTAACGGGTATACATGCGGTAAAGCATCAGCGCCCAATCCTGAGCCTCGGTGCCCCCCGCGCCGGGGTGAAAGCTGAGTATCGCGTTATGAGAGTCGTATTCGCCGGACAAGAGCAACTCGAGACGCATGTTTTTCTCTTCTTCGATAAGCTCTTCAAGCTCGCTTTCTATTGCATCCAGCTCGCTTTCTTCACCCTCTTCGATTGCCATTTCACAAAGCATAATCGTCTCTTCGACCCGTGATTTCAGCTCATCGAAGGCGGTCACCTTTTCTTTGATGTTTTTTATATTCTGGAGCAGCTTGCTGGATTTTTCCGCATCTGCCCAAAAATTTTCTACCTGTGTCTGTTTTTCAAGCTCGGCAACTTCAGCCCTCATGTCTTCGACATGCATTGAGTCGCCGAGTTCGATAACCTTTTCTTCAAGCTCGGCAAGCGAGCTTTTTGCTTCTTCAAGTTTTAAGATCAAAATAAATTCCTCCGCAATATTATTAAAATAACCAAGATACTAATATCGCGGTGTCAGTAGAAGGATTCGTGTAGTTTTTTTGTTTTCTTGTTCATAAGCGTTTATCCGTTTGAATTTGAATGTACGATTCCCATAGAGGCGTCCAGCGTTACGGTAGTACCGCTTTTTAAAATTCCCGTTGCTCCCGCCGAACATGAAATCACCGGTATTGCAAGGGTTTGGCCTACGATGGCAGGATAAGAATCGGGGCCGCCGTGTTCGGTTATTATTCCGCTCGCCAGCCGAATAAGGTCAATGATGCTTGCATTTACTTCGGGAATGGCTATTATATCGCCTTCCTTGAAGTTCTTGCGCAATTCTTCTTCATTTTTACCGACGCAAAGATTGCCGCAGACGCTGCCCGGAGACAGTCCGGTGCCGTTTATCAGCACATTGCCGACTATCTGAACCTTAAGCATATTTGTCGTACCGCTGATCCCGATGGGAATTCCGGCGGTTATAACTACCAAGTCACCGTAGGTGACAAGTTTATTATCCATACTTGCGTCTACCGCGCTGTCAACAAGACTGTCAAGGGTATAGACCTCGTCTATCAGAACGGGGGTAACCCCCCAGACGATGTTAAGCTGACGGCAGGTTTTTTCAACCGGTGAACATCCGATAATCGGTGTGTCGGGACGGTATCTTGATGTCATTCTTGCCGTTTGGCCCGATTTTGATACGACTATTATAGCAGCCGCTTTAAGGTCTGAGGCAGTAGTGCATGCGGCGTGGGAAACCGCGGTAGTTACCGATGTGAATTGCTCGGAGAAGAAATATTCCTTGAATCTCTTCTTATAATCTATCGCGCTTTCGGTTTTTTCGGCTATGCGCGCCATTGTTTTGACGCTTTCGACCGGATATCTGCCGTTGGCAGTCTCGCCTGACAGCATAATGGCAGAGGTGCCGTCAAAAATCGCATTCGCTACGTCGTTTACCTCCGCCCTTGTCGGCCGGGGATTGACAGTCATCGATTCGAGAAGTTGAGTCGCGGTTATAACCGTTTTGCCGCACTCACGACATTTCTCTATAATCTGCTTCTGGATTATAGGTACATTTTCCAGGGGTATTTCCACACCCATATCGCCTCGCGCAACCATGATTCCGTCCGCTTCGTTTATTATCTCGTCTATATTCCTGACTCCGAGTACCGATTCTATCTTTGCGAAGATCATCATATCGCGGCAGTGACGCTTTTCAAGTTCGCGTCTCATCTGACGGATATTTTCGGCTGACTGGGTAAACGAAGCGGCGATGATGTCGAAATCTTCCTTGATTCCGAATTCAAGATCGGCGAGATCACGAGAGCTCAGAAAGTCGAGGTTAATGTGCGCGCCCGGAACGCAGAGGCTTTTCCGGTCGGTCAACACACCGCCGTTTAACACCTTGGTAACAATCTTGCCGCTTCCGGCTGAAATAATCTGCAGGGCGATCATTCCGTCGTCCATAAGTATAATGTCGCCAGGGTCGACATCGTCGGGAAGACCTTTATAAGAAATCGATACCTGTTTTTCGTCGCCCTCTATATCGTCTGCCGTTAGTATAAACTGCTCTTCTGACCTCAGAATTACCTTTCCGTTGCAAAAACGACCGACACGTATCTCCGGACCTTTGGTATCAAGCAGAAGCGCGGTATGTTTGCCCATTTCATAGCTCAATCGACGCACAAGATCCACTTTTTGTTTATGACTCTCATGGTCGCCGTGCGAGAAGTTTAATCGCGCGACATCCATTCCCGCTGAAAGCATGTCGCGCAATGTATGCTCGTTGTCGGAGGCGGGCCCTATTGTGCAAACTATCTTGGTTCTTCGCATGGTCGGTTACCTTCTTTCACTTTTATGAGACGGATTCGTTATATTGCCTTTAGCGGATAGCTTTCGTATATTTCGCACATTATCTCCGGAAAAGCTGTAATTATAAAGGTCTTAAGCATTTCCAGAACCGGCGCTTCGGTATGGTAATGACCGGCGCAGATAACATTAAGTCCTGCGTCGGCTGCGTCGCAGATGGCGTTATAACCGCATTCGCCGGTAACGAAAGTATCTGCGCCTATTTTAATGGCTTCTTCTATGAAATCGCCGCCCGAGCCGCCTAAAACCGCGACCTTGCAAACATTTCCGTCGCCGCCAAAAGTCACGGCGGGAGAATTTAGCGCTGTCTTTACAGTCTGGGCAAAAGAATCGAGACTGCATTTATCCGTCTTGCCTATTCGCAGCATTCCGGAAATTTCGGTATCGGCAAGTCCGAGCTTTGCCGCGAGCGCATCGTTTACACCCGGAGAGTTTGCATCAAGTCGGGTATGAAAGCTCATTACCGCAATATCATTTTTAACGGCTATTATTAGTTTTTCATCACCTATATTTCTTAGCGGACGAAAAATCAGAGGATGATGGGTTATAACCGCGTTAAAATTATTTTGAGCGGCGTATCGTATTACTTCGGCGGTTGGGTCGAGCGCAATCAGCGCTTTTTTACAGTCAGCTCCGGACGCTATCATCAAACCGTCGTTGTCCCATTCCTCGCTTTGAGATGAAGGGATCAGTTCGTCAAGATAACGCCAGACTTCATAACAGGTCGGCATTGTCGGTTCCTTTTTTGGCATTTATTCGTTTATCCGTGGTTTCATTTCTTCAAGTTCCCCGACGACTTTTTCAATCGCGGAAAGTTCGGCTCTTCGGCTGTCATCGCCTGAAGTTTTTAAAATCCCCTCCGCGCGGCGTCTGAGCTGTCTTATTCTGAGCGCAATATGCCGGGAAAATAAATCGTCCGGCGAATCCCTGCCCATACTTCCCCCGATAGCTTCTGCGTCGGATATAAAATACGACTCTGCAGTATAACGACATACAATAATTTCGTAAATTCTGCCGTCCGTGTCTTCGGCAAGGCTGTTATGCTCTGTCAAAAAACCGTTCTCGGCAAGAAAACGGCGGAGCAGATGCTGCCGTGTCATCGGCTGTAAAATGAAGCGCGTTCCTTCCCTTTTTGACCATTCGGCAGCTTTAGCGCCGAGGATTTTTGAAATCATTTCTCCGCCCATTCCGGCGATTACTATATCTGTCGGCTTGAACTTTTCCATTCCGGCAAGCCCGTCGGCTTTGACAACTGTTATCATATCCGAAAGACCATGGCGGGAAATGTTTTTTTCAGCTATGCCGACAGGACCGTCACGGATATCCGAGGCTATGGCTCGGTTGATTTTACCGCGCAACACAAGAGCTATGGGAAGGAGCGCGTGATCGGTTCCGACGTCAAGCAAAACGCCTCCGTTTCTTACATGACGGGCGCAGAGCTCAAGACGGCTGCCGAGAGCCGAATACTGTTTGTTCGCTGTATTATTTGACAAATTAACTTAAAAAACGGGCTTGACGTCGAAAGCTTACGCTGCCGACGTTAAAGCCCGGGCATTGTTATTTATTTTCTTTCTTATCGGTTTTTTCGGCAAAAAAATTATTAATTTCATTTACCAGATCATCGACATCTACTCCGTGTATCTCGCAAGCCATTTCAAGACTTTCGCTGCGAGAGGCGGGACAGCCGAGACAGTGCATTCCTATTTCCATGAAAAACTTCGCGGCTCCTATATCGTAATCGAGAATATCTCCGATTATCGTTTCTTTTGTTATAGTCATGATATTTCCTCCGTTGCGCCGACCGGAATCAGTCCCGACAGGGCTTTATCGGATGCGGCAAAAAACAATTTGTTACTTTAATTATACTACTTATATATAAAAATGTCAAGTAACGGCACTATAATTTAACTGCCAATTTACATTCTTATTCCGTATGATATCACGCGAAAAATCGCTTTAAAACGGTTGTAAAAAAACGGTATATATGGTATAATCAAAGTAACAAAAAAGATGAAACACATCCGGAGGTATATTATGAAAACAAAACGAATTTTTGAACCGAAAAGAATCGACGGCAGCTTTGACGTATTGGTCGCGGGAGGCGGTCTTGCCGGCGTTATGGCGGCAGTTGCGGCAGCGCGGGAAGGCGCGTCGGTTATACTTATCGAAAAATACGGTTTTCTCGGCGGAATGGCGACCTGCGGTCTTGTTCATCCGTTTATGGACTGGCGGGAGCGCGGATCGTGGAAATCGGTAAACACCGGATTATTCGATGACATGCGCCGAAGGGTATTTGAGCTTGGCGGCAGCGGAGCGCCGGATTCCGGAATGTACCAGGAAGAGTTCATGAAGCTGGCGCTTGATCGTATGGTCGGAGAATATCCTTCGATAAAGCTGCTTTTACATTCACGGCTCGCAGCGGTCGAATGCTGCGATAAAAAAATAAAGTCGGTTACCGTTTCCACCGTTTCCGGCATGATAACGCTTTGCGCAAAGATTTATATCGATTGCACCGGAAACGGCGACCTTTCCGCTTTCGGCGGATTTGAATATGAGCAGGGACGAGAAGAGGACGGACTTTGTCAGCCGATGACGCTTAATTTCCGCCTTGCCAACGCCAGGTGGGATGATATAGATCTTCCGGCAATGCAGCAGCTTTACAAGGACTTCCGCGTCGAAGGAAAAATCAAGAATCCCCGCGAAAATGTTCTTATCTTCCGAATGCCGTATAAACAGCTGATGCACCTTAACACTACGCGCATTGTCGGTCGCGATCCCGTCGATGTCGAAGATTATACCGCAGGCGAGCTCGAAGCGAGAGAACAGGTATACGAGATGTATCGGTTTATGAAAGACAATATACGCGGTATGGAAAACTGCGAGCTTATTATGTCGGCGCCTGAGCTCGGAATACGCGAAAGCCGCAGGATTGTCGGCGAATACCGGATTACCGAAGATGATATCTTGGGCGTCCGTAAATTTGATGACCGCATTGCCCGCGGCACCTACGACATAGATATTCACAACCCCTCCGGTACCGGCACCTACATAAAGCGGATACCCGAAAGCGACTACTATACGATTCCCTATCGCGCCATTATCCCAGCAGGATCGAAGAATCTGCTTGTCGCAGGACGTCCCATCTCCTCGACTCATGCGGCGCATTCTTCGTTCAGAATAATGCCTATTACCTCATGTATCGGCGAAGCAGCCGGTGTTGCGGCTTATCTTTCCGCCAAAAACGACTGCGCGCCGCGAGATATCGATGTGTCTCAGATGCAGGAAATGCTGACCGAGAGAGGAGCGCTTGTCTGATATATCTCATTATATATTAATTAAAAATCAAGCCCGCCGTCTGTCTTAAACGACAGCAGGCGGGCTTTTTGTTTTCAACTTATTTAGATTTTTTCTTGCCGGATGTTATTGAATCCGGGGTTGTTTCGTCCTTTTCTTTAGATAGCATGATATTGGTCAGGATTCCGAGAATAAGAGCTGCGGCGATTGAAGTCAGGGTAACCGCGCCTACACTAACGGTGAGTCCGCCGATACCGGCTATCAGGATGCAGGAAGCGACGAATAGGTTGCGATTTTTGCTTAAGTCAACCTGCTGAAGCATCTTAAGACCGGAGACCGCGATGAAACCGTAAAGGGCGATGCAGACGCCGCCCATGACACAGGCAGGAATCGAATCAACGAAGGCTATAAGCGGAGTGATAAACGAGAAGAGCATGCAGCCTATTGCAGCGGCAAGGATTGTCACAGTCGCTGCGTTTCCGGTTATCGCGACGCAGGCTATTGACTCGCCGTAGGTGGTATTGGGGCAGCCGCCGAAGAAAGCGCCTACTATCGAGCCGATTCCGTCCCCTAAAAGGCTTCGGGAAAGACCGGGGTCTTCAAGGAGATCGTGCTCGATGATCGTGCTGAGGTTGCGATGGTCGGCGATATGCTCGGCAAATACGACAAAAGCGACCGGAACATATGCGACGAAGATTGTCGCTACATAAGAAAGGTTAAGCTCGGAAATCCCCTCAAGCGCTTTTGTAAATGTAAACGGAGGCAGACACAGGAATGTATTTAACGAAAGCCCTCCGTCGGGGAACATATAGCTTGAAAATACGCTGAAGTCAATGATTTTCAGGGCGTCTATTCCGGCAACGACTCCAATAATCGTCAATATCGCTGCGACTGCGTAGCCGGACAGAATGCCTATAATAAACGGAATAAGCTTAACCATTCCCTTTCCGTAGGTTGACGCGAGCATGGTCACCGCAAGCGTGACAAGACCACAGAGCATAGCTATGTAAGACGAACCGATCATTTCGCCGGCAGCATTAACAACATCACCTTTTGTAAGATCGGCTATTGCGTTGCCGGCAAGTGAAAGACCGATAATAGCAACGGTAGGACCGATAACAACCGCCGGCATTAATTTATTGAGCCAGCCGACTCCGACGAATTTTACCACTATCGCTATCACGACATAAACAAGGCCGGCGAAGAATGCTCCTAAGATCAATCCCAGCCAGCCGAGTGACATCGAAACTCCGCCGGCGAAAGCGGCGAACATCGAATTTATAAATGCAAATGACGAACCCAGGAAAACCGGGCTTTTAAATTGAGTGAAAAGCAGATAGATGAGAGAACCGCAGCCCGCGCCGAACATAGCCGCCGCAGGGGTCAAACCGTTGCCTATAATCATCGGCACGGCTATTGTTGCCGCCAAGATTGCAAGCATCTGCTGTAAAGCAAGGACTATTATCTGACCGAACTTTGGTCTGTCCTTTACGCCAAAAACTAGTTTCATTTGTGTCTGCCATCCTTTCACGAATCACAATGTTGTAAATCACGGCGAGAACCCTTGCGGGTGCCGTATTCCGCAAAAACACCGCATAATATTCTGCCGTGGCAGTATAATGCGGCTACTTGAGGTTTTGAAGTATATGTTAAGTCAGTTATACACAGACTGATACATTATAGCATGTTTTTGCTTTTTTGTCAAGCAAAATGCGGGTGTCAAGTCATACAAAATTAAAATAGGAATGAGTATGGTTTTTGTCGGAAATGTATACAGACATTGTTTTGCTTATGAACGTCAGCTGTTTGTATAACGATATTACAAGCTTTGACGAGCTTGCGGAGGGTGTATGGTACAAACATCCTATTTGTTCTTATGCATAAATTGCACTTAAGTGCAATTTGAAAAATCATAAAGAAATTGCTTCCACACTTGTTTTGAAATAATCAATAATTAAAAAAACATAGATTAAAAGATTCAGAAGTATTATTCCCAACACCTGATATAATATCATATAAAACGGAGGAGTCATTGTTACGATCCCTCCGTTTTATTGCTTTATTGCTAAAAATTTCGGTACGATTACCGCTTCGCCGTTCTTCATCGCGCTTTCGTGCGCACAAATTCCCGCCGCCGTGATGTTACCGCCGAGATGTTCGTCTATCGCCGGTTTGCGCTCCTCGATGCAGCTGCGCACAAATTCGTGTGCCAAATGCGGGTGGGAGCCATGATGTCCTGCTCCGGCTCCGCGCTTTAGCGATTCCTGCGGATTCAGCGGGTCATAATTTCCGCCGACCGTGAAGTGCCACAGTTCTTTCGGAAGGTCATTATAAAAGTTCGGCATTTGTGTAATTTTTGTTTCGGTTCTGCCGCCTCTTGCGCCGGGCTCGGGCGGATAAAGCTTTGTGATATACGGGTCATCTCCGTCGCCGAATCCCCACTCGAAACTCATTTTCGAACCGTAAACAAACATTCCTTCCTGGTACATTCGTGCAGTTTCAAACAGAGACCGAGTCGCCTCTCCCTTTAGACCGCTTTCAAACTCGAACAACGCCGATTCAATCGGGTATGGGTTGCCGTATCTTTGCACCATCCAACCTGCCATAGTGCCGGAGCCAAAACAGTTGACACGACAAATGCGCGATTCTGAAAGATCTATCATAGGTGCAATGGCGTGCGTACCGTACCACATCGGCGGCAGTCCCATCCAGTAATCCGGCCACTGCGCCATATCCTGGTAGTGCGTACCGCGTAAGAACTGGATGCGCCCGAGCTTCCCTTCTTTCAACATGTTTTTAACATAGAAGTACTGATAGGTGTAGAGCGCAGTCTCCATCATCATATAGTTTTTGCCGGACATGCGCTTTGCTTTTACTATCCGTCTGATATCATCGAGCGAGGTAGCCATCGGAACCGTACAAGCGCAGTGCTTGCCGGATTCCAATACGGCAACGGTCTGATCGGCGTGAAGCGGAATCGGCGTTACAAGGTGAACAGCGTCAATCGATTTGTCATCAAGAATTGCCTCGAAACTATTTGCGATATCGGCGGCGCCGATATATTCAGCGGTTCGTTTTGAAACATTCGGATCTGCGTCATACAGGATAAGCTTCCCGACATCCGGGTGCTCTTTATAAATCGGAGCGAATACGCCGCCGAATCCGAGACCTACAAGAGCAATATTAAGTTTTTCCATTTATCTGCTCCTTATAAGCGGTTGTTGAAATTACAAAAAAATAACGCAATTATACACAACACTTGATAGTGATTAAATTAATAAAAAAGCTATTTTTTGTGTTTCTAAGAAAATTTACTGTGAATATTTATTTCCCCACCGGCAAGACTGTTATAGAAACAAAATAATAAAACAAAACAACACAGCATCGCTACTAAAATGTATCAACGGCTGTGTTATATATATTGGTGGAGATGGAGGGATTCGAACCCTTGACCTCTGCGATGCGAACGCAGCGCTCTCCCAACTGAGCTACATCCCCGGATAACATCATGTATTATACCACAGAACCGGAGTTTTTGCAAGGGGTTTGGAAAATTTACATTGAATGTTTAATATAAGTTGACAACGCAGAAAAGCGGCTTATTATTTTTATAAATCATCTTGAAATATTAACAGATACATGATACAATATATATGATAATCCTAATATTATTATAGTCCTATTTTTGGAGGTTTTAAAATGGTAACTGCCGGTGATTTCAGAAACGGCGTAACTTTTGAGCTTGACGGAAACGTTATGCAGATTATTGAATTTCAGCATGTTAAGCCCGGAAAAGGAGCCGCTTTTGTCCGCACAAAGATTCGCAATGTCATTACCGGTTCGGTGACAGAGCGTACGTTCAGCCCGACTGATAAATTCGAAAACGCAACAATCGACCGCAAGGATATGCAGTATTCCTACAATGACGGCGATATCTATTTTTTCATGGATCAGGATACCTATGAAATGCTGCCCATAGACAAGGAAGTTCTGGGAGATGACTTTATTTTCGTGAAAGAAAACGATATTTGCAGAGTCATGTCTTATAAGGGAAAGGTATTCGGGGTAGAAGCGCCTATGTTCGTTACCCTTGAAATTACAGATACCGAGCCGGGTATCCGCGGCGACACCGCAACCGGCGCCACCAAGAACGCAACCGTTGAAACCGGAGCGGTAATCCGCGTTCCGCTTTTCATAAACAACGGTGACATAGTCAAGATAGACACCCGTACCGGCGAATATCTCGAAAGAGCTTAATAACGGCATTTCACAGGGAGAATACCAAAATGGATGCTCAGGATAAGCTTATAAGAATCCGCAGACTTATCGATAATCTCAAAAGCTCCGATGCGGCAAATCCGGCGGTGGCAGAATTGTTTTCCGCCGTTGCCGACATGTTTGAAGAGCTTCAGGGCAATATGCAAATGCTTTGGAATGAGATTGAAGAAAACACCAACTTAATCGATGAGCTGGATTCCGATCTTTCCGACCTTGAAGATGTGATTTACGGCGAGGACACCGAAGCGGAATTTGATGAAAATGACTGGAAAAACATCGAATTTGAAGTTGTCTGTCCGCAATGCAGCGAAAAAAACATTATAACTCTTGATGTGGATCCGGAAGCTGTGGTTTGCCCGAAATGCGGCTTTGAATACAACTGTATCGATCAGCTTGAAGCCATTGAAGAAGAAGGCGAAGAAGAGCCGGAAATATAAAGCTGCTCTTGTCTCTCTGAAAATACCGTGTTTGACAGGCGCGTGTCTTTAGTTTAATCGGATTGAAAATTTCTGTTATAATCAATGTAAAATTTATAGCTGCTGCTTGAAAAAGCAGCGATTTTGTGATATAATTAATGATGGTTCTTAAAAATCAAAACGGAGGATATATTTTATGTCAGTAAAAGTTGCAATTAACGGCTTCGGCCGCATCGGACGCCTTGCTTTCCGCCAGATGTTCAAAGCTCCCGGATATGATATCGTCGCCATAAACGACCTTACCAGCCCGGCTATGCTCGCTCATCTGCTTAAGTATGACACCGCTCAGGGAGGCTACTGCGGAGTTATCGGTGAGAAAAAACACACCGTCGAAGCCACCGAGAATTCAATAATAGTTGACGGCGAAGAGATTAAGATTTATGCCGAAATGGACGCCAACAACTGCCCGTGGGCGGAGTTTGACGTCGATGTAGTGCTTGAGTGCACCGGCTTCTATACCAGCAAAGCAAAGAGCATGGCTCATATCAACGCCGGAGCGAAGAAGGTTATTATTTCCGCTCCCGCCGGCAGCGATCTTAAGACTGTCGTTTTTGGCGTAAACGAAGAGATTCTTACCGCTGATGATCAGATCATCTCTGCCGCTTCCTGCACCACCAACTGCCTCGCTCCGATGGCTAAGGCTCTCAACGATGCCTATCCGATTAAGAGCGGTATCATGACCACTATTCACGCATACACCGGCGACCAGATGGTTCTCGACGGTCCGCACCGTAAGGGCAATCTCCGCCGCGCCCGCGCCGCTGCTGCAAATATCGTTCCGAACACTACCGGAGCTGCAAAAGCTATCGGTCTGGTAATTCCGGAGCTTAACGGCAAACTTATCGGCTCAGCTCAGCGCGTTCCGGTTATCACCGGATCAAGCACCATTCTTGTTGCGGTTGTTAACGGCAAAGACATTACCGTCGATTCCGTCAACGCAGCCATGAAGGCAGAAGCTTCCGAGTCCTTCGGCTACAACGAAGAGGAAATCGTCTCCTCCGACGTTATCGGAATGACTTATGGTTCCCTCTTTGATTCCACCCAGACAATGGTAGCGAAGCTTGACGACGACACCTATCAGGTACAGGTAGTTGCTTGGTATGACAACGAAGACTCCTATACCAGCCAGATGGTTCGCACGATTAAATACATGGCGGGACTTAAATAAAATAACTTTTCAGGCACAGCTTTTACTGTGCCTGAATTTTGTATTTTTTCTTTATACAAAGTTAAATACTTTGTATATTTTTTTGTATATTGATAAGGTTTAATCTATAATCAAAAAACAATAAAAAAAGAGGGCTTATATTATGTCTAAAACAAAGTTTGCGTCAATGCTGCTGCTTTTATTTCTGATTCTTCCCTTAACGCTGTCTTTTGCTGTTTTTGCCGAAGAACCGTATGACATCTGCGTGATAAACCTTTCGATAAATCTTGACGGTATTCCGGCAAGTATCCTGGATGACCGCGAACTCGGATACGAAGCAACGATTAAACAGGTTACGACATCCATAACCGTTCTTCGAGCCGAGACCGGCGGTGAAACAAATGCTCAAGGCAAGATACATTCTTATTTCATAGGTGATGAGACAAACGGCTGGCAGCTTCACACAGATCTTATCTTCGGAGAAAAAATATATTCTGCCGGAAGTTATAAATACGGCAATTACCTTGTTGGAGGCAAAGTCAAAAATTATGATGTGTCGCAAGCCGGCGCTTATCAGGATATCACAATCAATTATTACAAACACACTCTTTCGGACATTGTTTATATTCAGGAAACCGACCCCGGAGCCGTCGAATATCAGCTTAAATATGATTCAAACGGCGGCGAGCCGTCAATCCCTTCCGAAACCGGAAATTCTCCTGTTTTCACGATAACCGATATCGAACCTTCATTGGAAGGTTTTTTGTTTATCGGCTGGAGCAGTATCCGAGGCGGAACGGTTGAATATACCAAAGGTCAGACCATTACGGCAACAGCTGCTATAACTACTTTATATGCTGTTTGGGAATCTGACGGTTCAGGCGGGGAAAACGGAGAAAACGATCCCGGTGTGACAGAAAAGACCAATGCTCCGGGTATCTTGATAAATGCCGATAAAATCAGCGCTGCGGCAGGAGAAACAATTCATTTTATTTTGACTTCAAATGTCCCTGATTTTTTGGGCAGCTACCTTCCGGTAACACAGCCCGACGACCCGACCGGCCCTTCGAAAGCTCCGCAATCCCCTGCGTCCGGTATTACTCGCGGGAGCTATCCCATGACAATTACCGATACTTTCGATCCGGCAATCGCATTTAATGCCGCTTCAAGCAATATTACGGTATCGGTTAATGATACTCTGGTGCCTGCCAACCTTTATATCCTGACCGAAGGCATAAGCAATTTTTCGGTTTCCATGGATCTTGTTAAACTTTACGAAGCCGGTTTTTTCACAGAAAACGAAATTAATTCCGCTCCAGGTATAATAATTGAATTTGACGCTAAAATGTCGGCTTCGGTTTCAGCGGGGAGATACCTGAACCGGGCGCAAGTTTCTTATCTTGATAATGTAGGAACTGCCGTGAATTCCGCCGAGGCGTCGGTTGGAATTGATGTATATGGTATCAAGATATACAAGTTTGACCAAAGCGATGATAATAAGCCTCTCTCCGGCGCGGAATTTGCTGTTAGCGTCGGAGCAATGACAATGACCGGAACGACAAACGAAAGCGGTTATTGCGTCTTTGACGGACTTGCAGCCGGCGAGTATACAATAAGTGAAATAAAGGCGCCGGATAATTATATTAAAAGCGATGCGCCGCTTGTGGTAAGTATCCCCGGAGACCCCGCGTCTCCGAGCGTAACTACCGACAATTATGCAGAAGTCAGGTTTGCAAATTCACATGTCCCGCTTACCGGAGGCGGGGGTGCTGCGATACTTTATATTACGGGAAGCATTTTAGTGGTAAGCGGTATGGGCGGACTTGTTATAGCAAAGACAAATAAAAAGAAAAACAAACAGTCCTGACGATTTTAGCATTGAATTGATCATAATAAAAACGGCAGCCGTATTACTGCCGTTTTATGTTTTATGCATAAACATTCTTATAAAACAAATGTTCAGATATTTTCAGACAAATCAAGCGCCCGCAGCTTTTCGGCGGCTGTTTTTATAGTATACGCCGGGTCAAATAAACTTGAAGAGCCGACGACAAAGTTATCTGCTCCGGCTTTCAGCATTTTAGGAATATTTTCAAAGCTGCAGTTGCCGTCTGTCTGTATCGATATATCGGTAAAACCGAGGCTGTCGAGCATTGCGCGGCATCTTTCTATCTTTAAAAGCGTCTGCGGAACCAGCTTTTGTCCCGAAAATCCGGGGTTAACGGTCATAATAAGAACCATACCGATATCCGGCAGAATATCGCGGAGAAATTCCAAGGGAGTGGCGGGATTAAGCGCGACGGCGGCTGTCGCGCCGGACGCTTTTATCATTGCCGCCGCTCTTTGAAGGTGGACGGTGCTTTCTGCGTGTATCGAGACGATATCTCCCGGATGAAGTCGAAGCGTCGGTATAATGTTTTCTGGGCGGTCGACCATAAGATGGTAGTCGTAAGGGAGATTACATACCATCCGCGTCTGATCTGCAAGCTGGGGGGAAAGCATCAGGTTCGGCACGAAATGACCGTCCATAACGTCTATATGGATATAGTCGATTCCGTTTTTTTCAAGCTTTTGCAGCTCCGATGCAAGGTTGAGTATATCGGCGCACATCAGCGACGCCGCCAGCTTCATTTTTTTCATTTTATCATTATTTCATCAGCGTAGCCATTACGGCTTTCTGAGCGTGGAGGCGGTTTTCCGCTTCGTCGAAAATTTCATTTGCGTGACGCTCGAAAACGTCTGCGGTTATCTCTTCTTCGCGGTGAGCCGGCAGGCAATGCTGAACAATTACATCCTTTGCGGCAACGGCTTCGATTTCCCGGTTTATCTGATAGCCTTTGAAATCGCGGCGGCGCTGCTCTGATTCCTCTTCCATGCCCATAGAAGCCCAGACGTCGGTATAGAGAACATCAGCTTTTTCCGCAGCCTTAAAGGGATCTTCCGTCATAATGAATTTGCTGTCGTAACTCTTTGCAAATTCAAGGACATCTTCCGCCGGACGGTATTTCTCCGGTACGGCTATCGCAACATCCATTCCGGCGGTCAGGCAGCCTACTATGAGAGAGTTGCACATATTGTTTCCGTCGCCTATATAACAGAGCTTACGGCCGTCGAAGCCGCCCTTGTATTCTCGGATAGTCATCAGATCGGCAAGCACCTGGCAGGGGTGAGCGTAGTCGGTAAGACCGTTGATAACCGGCAGACCGCTGTGAAGCGCGAGCTGCTCAACTTCTTCCTGGGCAAATGTACGGATCATTATGCCGTCAAGATATCGCCCCAATACTCTTGCGGTGTCTTCTACAGGTTCGCCGCGGCCGATTTGAAGATCTGCAGACGAAAGAAAGAGAGCGTATCCGCCGAGTTGATACATTCCGGTTTCAAAGCTGACCCTGGTTCGGGTAGAGGATTTCCGGAAAATCATGCCGAGAGTTTTTCCGGCAAGCAGCGGATGCGGAACGCCGAGCCGGCGGTCGTTTTTCAGTTTTGACGCGAGGTCGAGCAGAGAGAACAGTTCGTCCCTGTTAAGGTCGGACATTTTCAACAGGCTTGTATACATATCAGATTATCCTTTCGGCGTTTACAACATTTTATGTGCTATTTCTTTGAATATTTGAAGTCCCTCTTCGATTTCAGCCATCGAAATGGTAAGCGGGGGAAGCAGGCGCACGGTATTTGAGCCGGCGGTAAGAAGGAGCAAACCGTTATTAAAAGCAAGACCGGCAAAATCTCCTGCCGCGACTCCGCCTTCGGAAGGGGAAATAAGCTCAGCTCCGATCATCATGCCGAGTCCGCGAACTTCTTTTAAATACGGAATATTCATTGCTTTTATTGCATCGGCGATGAATCTTCCCTTTTCCGCGACTTCCTCCATAAAACCCGGTCGGCTGACTTTGTCAAGAACGACATTTGCGCCGGCAGCAGCTACGGGATTGCCGCCGAATGTCGAGCCGTGCTGTCCCTTACCTATCGTAAATTCGCATTTTTCACCGACTATAAAGGCTCCGATCGGAAGTCCCCCGCCGAGCCCCTTTGCAAGCGTCATAATATCCGGTTTGATATAATCGAAATGCTGCCAGGAAAACATCTTGCCTGTTCTGCCGATACCGCACTGTACTTCGTCGAAAATGAGCAGTATATCCCGCTCTTTGCAAAGTTCATACAGAGCGGCGGCAAATTTGTCTGTCATCGGGAAGACCCCGCCCTCTCCCTGAACCACCTCAGCCATTACGGCGCAGACATCGGATGTTGCGGCGGCTTTGATAGCTTCGATATCATTCAAAGGCGAGTATTTGAATCCCTCGGTAAAAGGTCCGAAATCTTTGTGGAAGTTGTCCTGTCCCGTTGCCGCGAGGGTAGTCACGGTGCGGCCGTGGAAAGAATTGATAAGTGTTATAATTGTGCTGCGGCCTTCGCCGTATTTATCGCGGCTGTATTTACGCGCGGTTTTTATCGCGCCTTCGTTTGCCTCGGCTCCGGAATTTGCCATGAAAACGCGCTTCATGGAACTCAGCTCAACCAATCTTTGGGCAAGAACCGCTGTCTTTGGGCTAACGAAGTAATTCGACATATGAGCTGCTTCTCCGAGCTGGGCAGCTGTGGCAGAGACCCATTCAGGATCGGCGCATCCGAGACAATTTACACCGATCCCGGAAGTGAAATCAATGTATTTATTTCCGTCGAGAGAGTACATCGAAGCGCCTTTGCCGTGACTGATCGCAACGGGATACCGACCGTATGACTGAACCATATATTCCGAATCGAGCTTTATTACCTGTTCGTTTGTCATAATAATTCTCCGAATAAAATATGTCCCGCAAATTGATGAACCACAATCGGCGGGACTGTCAATTGTGTGAATCTTACTCTCTGAAAAGAGTTCCGACGCCTTCGTCGGTAAGCATTTCAATCAGCAGAGAGTGGTTTATCCGACCGTCAATAATTACGGTGTGACCGACTCCGCCCTTTACCGCCTTTACACAGCAGTCAACTTTCGGTATCATGCCCTTACTTATGACGCCTTCTTCAATCAGCGCAGAGACTTCATTCAGCCTGATCTCGGGTATCAGGGTATCTTCGTCGTGGACATCGCGGAGAACTCCTCTTACATCGGTTAGGAAAATCAGGTTTTGCGCTCCGAGCGCGACTGCTATCTTTGATGCGGCGATATCGGCGTTTATATTAAAAACGGGATTATCGGCGTCTCCGAGCGCGACGGTTGAAACTACCGGTATATAACCCCGCCCCAAAAGATCGTTCAGAAGCGTGACATCGATTTCGGTTATATCGCCGACACTTCCGTAATCATATCCGGATTTTTCATACTTTTTCGCCTTTATAAGTCCGCCGTCCACGCCGCAGAGGCCGATAGCCTTGCCGCCGATGTTTTCAACCTCGCGGACGAGGTCTTTGTTGGTTTTTCCGGCGAGAACCATCTGAACGACGTCCATAGTTTCTTCGTCGGTTACCCTGATGCCGTCTTTGAATTTTGGCTCAATGCCCATCTTCTGAAGATTCGTATCAATCTCTTTTCCTCCCCCGTGAACCAAAACAACGCGGATTCCTACGCAGGTCATCAGCACAAGGTCGGAAATCACCGAGTTTCTAAGACCGGCGGATGTCATTGCGGCGCCGCCGTATTTGACGACGACGGTCTCTCCTGAGTATTTCTGTATATAAGGCAGCGCCTGACTCAGAACAGCCGCTTTATCCATATTTGAAAGAAACATATTAATCATCTCCGATAATTTGTAAGCCGGTCAGCTCCTGTAATCGCCGTTGATGCGGACATATTCGTAGCTGAGGTCACAGCCCCATGCGGTCGCTTCATAAGCGCCGTCTCCGACATTACAGTCTATTGTGATTATATTGCGAATCAATATATTCTTGGCAATTTCTTCATCAAAGCCGCAGCCGACGCCGTTTTTGCAGACTTCAATTTCTCCGGCGGTCGATTTAAAGGAACAGCTCACGGCGTTTACATCAAAGTCAGCTCCCGAGTAGCCCAAGGCGCAGATAACTCTTCCCCAGTTGGCGTCGGCGCCGAACATGGCGCATTTTACAAGGGGAGACCTTATCACCGATTTTGCAAGGATTTTGGCGTCCCGCTCGGTTTTGGCGCCGGTTATCCTGCACTCGATAAGCTTTGTCGCGCCTTCTCCGTCCGCGGCGATATACTTCGCCAGCTTCATGCATACGCTCAACAGGGCTTCAAGGAAAGCTTCGTAAGCTTCGTTTTCCTCCGTTATGGCTGCCGCTCCGCTCAATCCCGAAGCCATTATGATGAGCGAGTCGTTTGTAGAGGTGTCGCCGTCGACCGAAACCATATTGAATGTCAGATCTGCGCAGTATTTCAGCGCCTTTCGCAAAAGCTCCGGCGATATCGAGGCGTCGGTGGTAATATAGGCAAGCATTGTCGCCATGTTTGGCTCTATCATTCCAGAGCCTTTGCAGATGCCGCCAATTTTAATATCTTTGCCGCCGAACTGGTATTTTACGGCGTATTCTTTCTTTTTGGTGTCGGTTGTCATTATCGCAACCGCGGCTTCTTCGCTGCCGGATGCATCTGAAGAAAGCTTCTCTTTGAGCATCGGAATGCCCTCAAGAATCGGTTTTATCGGCAGCGGAACGCCGATTACTCCGGTTGAGGAGACGAGTATATCGTTTTCCGGAATTCCTAATACCTCGGAAGCTTTGGCTATGGTTGCGCCGGCTTTTTCATATCCGTCTTCGCTGCAGGTGTTGGCATTTCCGGAATTTATTATTATCGCCTGCGCGTATCCGTCGGAAAGATGCTCGCGATCAACTCCGACCGGAGCTGCGAAAACCTTATTTGTCGTAAAAACTCCCGCAGCGACGCATCTGACATCCGAATAGATCATTGCAAGATCCAGCCGAGAGCGGTTTTTGCGCAGACCGCAGTGAACTCCGGCGGCTTTAAATCCGGTGGGAGCGACGATCCCGCCGTTAATTTCTGTTATCTTCATAAAATCACCTTTCAGAATATAGCCGGTACTGCCATAAGACCGGTTTTTTCGTCAAAGCCGAATCTGATATTCATATTCTGTACCGCCTGCCCAGCGGCGCCCTTAACCATGTTGTCAATGCAGGAGGTTATAATAAGAGTGCCGGTATGCTTGTCTTCATGCAGAGAAATCGAACAGAAGTTCGAGTTTCGCACATTGCGGATATTCGCCGACGAGCCGAGCGGCTCTGTGCGGATGAAATATTCGTCTTTATATGTCATTTTATACGCTTCGTAAACGCTTTCGAGCGATATGCCATCCGCTAACTTTGCGTAAATTGTGGAAAGGATTCCCCGGTTCACCGGAAGCAGGTGAGGAACGAAAGTTACCTTAACCGGCTTTGATACAATTTGCGACAGCGTCTGCTCAATCTCGGGAGTGTGGCGATGATTTCCGGCTTTATAGGCGTTGAACGATTCGTTTGCATCGGGATAATGCGTTTCCTGAGTCAGCTTTCGGCCGGCGCCGGTTATTCCCGACTTGCTGTCGATGACAATTCCTTCGGAAGATATAAAGCTGCTTTTCAACGCCGGCATAAGCCCCAAAGCGATTGAGGTGGGATAGCAGCCGGGGTTTCCGATTATCATGGTATCTTCTTTTATGTTGTCCCTGTGCAGTTCGGGAATGCTGTATACCGAATTCAGATGAAGCTCCTTATGGGCGTAGGGTTTGCCGTACCACTTATTATAAACTTCCTCGTCGTCGAAGCGGAAATCGGAACCCATATCTACCAAAAGGCTATATAAACCTTTATGCTTATACGCCAGCTCCTCGGTTATACCGGCGGGAAGCGCGGTAAAAACAACATCGCATCGGCTTTCGAAGAGTTCATCGGCTGAAATCAGGGGCAGGTCGCAGACACCGGCGAATGCCGGGAATATATCCGGATAAGTCTTACCCTCGTAACTAACAGACGAAACAGCGGAAAGTTCCGTCATCGGATGATTTAAAAGCAGTCTTACAAGCTCCGCGCCTGCGTAACCGGTGGCGCCTACCACGCCGCATTTTAATTTATTCATAAAACACCTGACAATTCCTCTGAAATTTTCGAAATAAATGACGATGACGGCTTTGATACCGCCTCTCTTACCGCGGCAATCTGCATTTCAACCGATTCTTAAAATCATCGCCGCATTGCGCCGCAGAGCATGTGAAATCCCATTTATTGCTGTGGCAGTCGGAATACAGCGACTCGTTGTAGTCATTAATCTCACATTCGAGCTTATTTGCGAAGCATTCCGCCCGCATTGCCATAAAAAACCGTTCCTTCTGTATAAAAGGACGCCGCGCGGTCCGCTGAAAAAGCGTTTTCGGGACCGCGCGGATCCGGATTATCCGGCGAGAAATCGCCGTTGAATGTTCTTTCTTTAAACAATATATCTTTGACAATATTATGATAATATATTATACCGCATTTTTATGTACATTTCAAGTATTATTTCGGCACAATATGTATATTTATACACAAGATTTTTTGTGACATTTGCACCATAAAGGGCAATTACGCAACATATCGGCATGATTTCACACGGATTATGGGGATTAATTATAAAACCGTGCGTATTATTATTCAATCCTTATCCGCTTCAAAGCTTCGAGCTGTTCCGAGTCGTAATGACCGTCGCGAAAGACGGGAATATCGATTGTCACCGCTCCTCCCGCTTTATTTACCTTGTTTATGTAGTTGTTTAAATATTCACCGCTGCGGTTTACGCCGGGGCGGCACCATTCCCCCTGAGAACCGCCGGAAGTTGATTTTCCGAGCGGGGCGAGGATATGAGCCTGCGCGCCTTCAATATAACGCGATTCGGGGATATAAACAAAGTCATTAAATTCGCCGCAGGTAAAGTCTTCGTCTTTATAGTGCTTTATCAGGATTTCTTTTACTCCGTTGTTGAAAGCGGCGGCTGCGTCGGGATTTCCCGACTTTATCGCCTTGAAATACGGTTCTATTTTTTCGTCGGTGTAGCCGAAATAATCATAACATCCGTCGACCCACCAGCCTTTCACCTTATCTTTATAGCGCAGCGCATATTCTTCCAAAACCGCCGCCCATTTCTTTGAAAAATCAAGAGACACGTTTTTCCTGGGAGGCAAAAACCCGAATCTCCCTCCGATATTTTCGTCGGCATACGGACCGTCGCCGGTGTAATAGAGATAAAGGTCTATGCCGTATTTATCGAGCGATATAATCAGATCGGCTATCAGGTCTCTTTCAGAGCAGGCCTCCCCCGGAGCTGTTCCGGCTATTTTATCATATGTTTTATTGGGCGCCGCCATATATTTATTTCCCTGCATAACGGTGAAAAACAGATAACCGGCGCCGACTTCGTGAAGCTGCGACGCCATAAGATCGGTGTCAAGCTCTTCGGTACAACTGCACCAATCGGTTTCTCCTCTTCCCATATTGGCGGGATGCGAGGGGGCATTTACCGTTCCGTATAAGTAATGGTTGAAAACTCCCCAACCCTTTTTATAAAGATTTTCTGCTCCGTTCATTTTCATATGCTCCTTTCAAGTTAACTGCTGACTTTTTCCTTATAAAGCTCAATTCCGCCGTTATCCATGAGGTATATTTTGTCGGCTTTTTCGGCTATCGATATGTCGTGTGTCACCATTACAATAGTCTGTCCGATGACTTCTCTGGTCTTAAGCAGCAACTCAAGAACCTCATCCGCGTTTGCACGGTCAAGATTTCCCGTCGGCTCGTCGGCGAAAAGCACCTGCGGACGGTTGATCATCGCCCTCGCTATCGCAACACGCTGCTGCTGACCGCCGGACAGCTCCGACGGAAGATGATTCAGTCTGTCAGATATTTTCAAGGTGGTTATCAGTTTTTTGAGATGCTCTTCGAAATGGAATTCTTCTTTGTTGCACATTACGGTGGGTATCATTATGTTTTCAAGAGCGGTCAGCTGGGGGATCAGGTTATGTTTTTGAAAAACCATTCCGATAAACTGCCCGCGGAAGCGATTCAGCTCATCCTGCGACATTTCGGTGATGTCGTTGCCTCTTATCTTCACATGTCCGTAATCCGGGCGGATAAGTCCCGCCATGACATGAAGGAAGGTGCTTTTTCCGGAGCCGGACGCGCCCATAATGGCGACAAACTCCCCGTCTTCCACTTTCAGGCTGGCGCGGTTGACTGCGTATATCACCTCGTCATACTGACGGTACTGCTTTATTACGCTTTCAGCTTGCAATATCAGCATTTTTTCACCTCTTTGTGTTTTCAGCCCGCATCGTCGGTTTCGGATGATAAATCGGAAGGCTCTTTCTTAACTTTTTTGCTTTTGAGATAGAGCATATACGGTACTAAAGATGAAGAAAGAGCGGATATCAGGGTAAGCGCCAAAGCTGTCGCCAAAGCCCATACCGGGATTACAAACGGGTATCTTATCGATTCTCTGTAAAACATAGGCAAGACTACGTTTGTAAAATAATATATTCCCTTCAGAGCAAACCAGTCCATAAGAGAACAGAATAAAATTCCCAAGACTGCGCTGAAAACCGCGTCTATGATAAAAATCCTTTTTATCTCCCCTCCGGTTGAACCGAAAGCCTGAAGGATATCGAACTCATTTTCTCGCTTTTTGTAATAAAGTATCTGTGAAAATAACCAGATAAGCGGGGTTCCGATAAGCACAGCCGCCGAGACTGCGGCATAAACTCCCGACTTTTGCTTTGAGCTTTCAACTTTGTATTCCATCGATTGGTTGAGGTTTCGGACAGTCGCTCCGTTATAATATCCGGCGTATTCGCGAAGACTGTCGAAAATTGCGCGTTCTGTCTCTACATCGGTGTTTTTGTCGATATAAATCGAAGCGGTCTTATACTCAACCTCTCTGCCGGTCAATTCGGTGAATGCCGTGTCGGACATATATATATTTGTGCCGGTTATCGTTACGTCGTCCTTTAAAACCGCGCAGACAGTGTATTCCTCATAGCTGAATCTATAGAACTTGAACTGTTCCCTCAAAAGCTCGAGTCCGGTGAACATACCGTCGATTTCCTTGATTTTGCCGGTGTTTTTTGCAATCAGCACTTTATCGCCCGGATTAATATCAAAAGCGTATGTATTTTTATTGGAATCGGATATTATTATATTTCGATCTGAAGAAAGAATACCGGAAAGATCGCCTTCGTATTCGCCTTTTCCGAGAATACCGATTATTTCTTCATCTCCGGGGTGGTAGAGAACAAAGTTCGTCGCCGCCATATCCGGATGAGCTTCGTCAAGGGCGACTTCCGAGGTCTTTACATTGGGTTTGTAAAACAATACGTGTGATTTTATCTCATCTGCGCGGACATTGAGGTTTTTTTCGATACCGGTTATTCCGTCTGTTTCCGAAAGCTCTTTATACTCAGTTGAAGTATAAGCGTTGTCGGCTCCGAAGTTTATGACATATTGCGGCATATCAAGATTTACCGAATATGCCTTCTCATACGAAAGAAAGGCGCCGCAAATGAATATTGCGGTAAAGACCACCGCAGCCGCCGTTTGCTTCAGATAATATCTTCTGAACCGCCAAAGACCGGCAAGCTCGTATACCAGCGGATATTTCTTTTTGTAAAAATCAAAGGATCTGCGCGGCGAAACAACGAGGTTCGAGTTATCCTCCGCGAGCAGCGCTTTCATTGTCTCCTGGCGCGAAAAGTGCAGCATCGGCAGTGAAACCGAAGCTATCGTTATAATAAGCGAAAATAGCAGCACTTTGAAAATGCCGAGAAAATGAAAAGTGAAACCGGAACCGCCCGCAGTATAAATAATAAGGTTAATTAAGGCGGCTATTATACAGGACGGGATGAAAGTTATGAAGTTTATTATCAGCATCTCCCATGCCGCGGTACCGAAAAGTTTTTTGAAATCGGCGCCGAAGGTCATGTAAATACCATAAGTAAAGCTATAATGGTTAAGCCTTATCGAATACAGATTCATTATGAAGTAGACGGATACCGCGGTCAGTATTGCGGTAAACGCAAGATAATAAGCCGCGCTTTGAAGCCGGTTATCCTCATAGCTCAACATCGGCGAGGCAGATACTCTGAGTCCATCTTTTGAAAGAGACGCGAGCTCATCATAATATCTTGACTGAAATTCAATTAGTGACGAATCCTTGTCGCCGACAAACTTTATATACAGGTCATATCTTCTGTCATAGCTGCCTTCCTCGTCTCTCGGAGTCTCCCTTACAATATCAAAGATATATTCGTCGCCGAAAACCGTCCTTGTGTCATTTACCAGAGTCAGCCGCTGCTGCTCATTCAAATCAATGAACATTAAATCGTAATCGTAAACTTCGGAAATAAAACCGTATTCAAGCTCGTCGTTTCGATCATTTGCAAATGTCACTATTCCGTACATCGTCTGAATGACAAGCATTGCAATGAAAAAGCTTGCATACTGTCTTATATGAAAGAAGACCCCCTTCCAGGCGAGGCTTATGTTTTTTCTGAGATATTCAAACAGGTATTCCATATTGATTCCCTACCTTTTAAAACAAAAGCTCGTATTGTACCCGTCGCAGAGTCAGAAAATATTTAACATACTGATTATACCGCCGAATAACGATGATTTCAACGGTTATTAATTAATTATGCATTGAATTTTATTTAATTTGCAGTTGCTTCGAGGCGATTATACTTGACTTTTTATAAGAATTATAGTATAATATGTATACCGCATAAGCGATAAAACTGAATATTCAGGGGTGCCCGACAAAATCGGCTGAGAAGAGCGATGGCGAGAGCCTGCCGCGAAAACCCTTTGAACCTGATATGGATAATACCAGCGCAGGGAGAAACCGAATATATATAATTACCGGACCCCATAAGCTGATACTCAACGTATCGCGGGTGCGGTTATTTTTATGTTTCGGAGGTTTTAGCTTTGAATCAAAACAAAAAGACTGCGGTTTTAAACAAAAAGACCGCAATATTGCTCGAATGCGCGGTAATGGTGGCGCTTTCGGTCGCGCTGAGCTTTATTAAGATTTTTCAGATGCCGTTCGGCGGATCGGTAACGCTGCTCTCGATGCTGCCCGTCTGCCTTGTCTCGATTCGGCACGGACTTAAGTGGGGCTTCGGCGCTTCTTTCGTATTTTCGATATTCAGCCTTATGCTCAGTCTCGGCGAAGTTCTGAGCTGGGGGCTGACGCCGGTTATCCTTGTCGGCTGTTTCTTCCTCGACTACATTATCGCTTACACAGTTTTAGGCATAGCCGGAATCTGGCGGGATCGCGGTTCAGTAGGGATTTTAGCCGGAACTGCGCTTGCCGTCTTTCTCAGATTTGTAAGCCATTTCGTCTCGGGCATTGTGCTCTGGACAAATTTGGAGCAGTTTGAGCTGTTCGGTCGTTCCTGGATAAATCGACCGGTACTCTATTCGCTCATATACAACGGTATGTATATGCTGCCCGAACTTATATTTACAATGATTGCGGCTCCGTTTATTTATCAAAGAATTGAAAAGTATCTAAGCGGTCGAAATGACCGACCGGGCGTAAATACTATACAATAAAATCAATTCTTCTCTGCCGCTCCGCCGCCTTTTTAGGGACAGCGGATATTTCTCAACAATTAAAATATCGCTCCGCTAATCGGTTGAATCCGATTTATGCGGAGCGGTTTTGTTATCAAAATTCTATTTTTTCTTCAATATATTTCACGAGATTCTCTATCGGGACGCGTTCCTGTTCCATCGTGTCGCGGTCGCGGACAGTGACCATCTTGTCTTCGACAGACTGGAAGTCGTATGTTATGCAGTACGGCGTTCCTATCTCGTCCTCACGGCGGTAGCGCTTACCTATCGAACCGGCTTCGTCGTAATCGACCATGAATTTCTTTGCGAGCATGTCGTAGACTTCACCCGCGCCTTCGCCAAGCTTCTTCGAGAGCGGAAGCACCGCGCACTTGAACGGCGCGAGGGCGGGATGAAGACGGAGGACTACCCTCATATCTTCCTTGCCGGAGGCGTCTACAAGGCGCTCTTCGTCATATGCGTCGCAGAGGAAGGCAAGGACGACGCGGTCGCAGCCGAGCGACGGCTCTACTACATAAGGAATATATGTCTCGTTGGTGTCCGGGTCGAAATATTCAAGCGACTTGCCGGAAGCTTCCTGATGACGACCGAGGTCGTAGTTTGTTCTGTCGGCGATTCCCCAAAGCTCGCCCCAGTCGGTAAAGGGGAAAGCGTATTCGATATCGGTGGTCGCGCGGCTGTAAAAGGACAGCTCAGCCGGCTCGTGATCGCGATAACGGAGATTTTCCTTTTTGATGCCAAGGTCGAGCAGCCACTGCATACAGAAATCTTTCCAATATTCGAACCACTCGGGGTTGGTGCCCGGTTTACAGAAGAATTCGCATTCCATCTGCTCGAACTCGCGGGTACGGAAGATAAAGTTGCCGGGGGTTATCTCGTTCCGGAACGCTTTTCCTAACTGGCAGACGCCGAACGGAAGCTTGCGGCGGGTGGTACGCTGGATATTGGCGAAGTTTACAAAGATGCCCTGCGCCGTTTCCGGTCGCAGATAGGTGACGGAAGAGGAATCCTCGGTTACTCCGAGCTGGGTTTTGAGCATCATGTTGAATTTGCGGATTGTCGTAAAATCATGCTTTCCGCACTTCGGGCAAACCAAGTCCTCATGATCTGCGATAAATTTATCAAGGTCGTCGAAAGTCATCGCTTCAATGTCAACTTTCTCGCCGAGAGGGGAATCTTCTATAAGTTTATCGGCGCGGTATCTGCTCTTGCAGGCTTTGCAGTCGACAAGCGGGTCGTTGAAGTTACCGACGTGGCCGGTAGTTACCCAAATCTCCGGGTTCATTATGATGGCGGAATCGAGACCGACATTTAATTTATTCTCCTGAACAAATTTCTTGAGCCACGCCTTTTTTACATTGTTTTTAAATTCAACGCCAAGGGGACCGTAATCCCAGGCGTTTGCGAGGCCGCCGTATATTTCCGAGCCCGCGAAAATGAAGCCGCGGTTTTTGCACAGCGCGACGATTTTATCCATGGTAACTGCCGATTCAGACATTATTTTTATCTCCTGTCAAAATTATTTTAATATTGTTTTCTGTATTCAAAATATGTGTCGATAGCCGCGGAAATCTGCGGGTCGAAATACTCAATGTCTCCGGATACCTTTGTGGTCCCGGGATATGTTATGTCAACATAAGTAAAATTGGGAAGCGCGTATATAAGATCGAGCTGCGCCGTCAGGTTCTCAACCCATAGGTTGGTCTTCGTATAATCGATAACATTTTTATAAAGCTCGGGGGCGCGGCTCATAAACTGCGGTTCGGTAAGGTAGTTCAGCACCGATTTCAGGAAATTGACCGCAAGATTCATTCTTGATATATTGCCGTCGCTGTACCCGCGGTACCTGAGCATCTTTGCGACAGTCGCTCCGTCAAGCCATTGTTTGCCTTTCCTGATACTGATGGTCAAACCTTCTTTATGGTCGGTGTAGTTCATGTCAACCGGGACATCGAAGGTGAAGCCGCCCAATTTATCTATTATATTAATGAAATCCTGGATATGTATGCAGGCGTAGTAATCGAATTTCAGTCCGGTGACGGAGGTAATTTTATCTATCAAAAACTGGAGATTCTTCTCCGAATAAAGCTCGCGAAGCTGGGTATTTACCCCGTCAACCATAACCGACATATTAGAAGGTATGGCGGATATCATGCATTCGCCTTTTTCCTTGTCAAGCCTGATAATTATTATGGTATCGGCTTGGATTGTGCGTTTTGGGTCCGGAAAGCCGTCGGTGAAGGTGGAAACATCATAATCGTTCATGATGGCGGGGCGGTAATCGGTACCTATCAGCAACATGGTAAAACTTTCGCCGTTTATTGCGCTGAAATCCGGTTTTTCGCCGGATGAAGTGGTTTCGGAGGAGGTATCAATCCCCGTTTCGATATACCCGTTGTTCCCGATTATCGTGTCCGGAACAAAGCTTCGGAGACCGAAGCTGACGGCAAAATATCCGATCAACCCGAAAATCACAAGCGATATGACAAAGGTAATCAGATAGTTTCTAAATGAAGAAAACATTTTATTTATATGTCGGACTTACGTCCCTATCCTGTTTATAATCAAAAAAGCGGCTTGCTTTTTATGCGCAAACCGCATCAAGCTGAGCTATGGCGTTCCCGGGCGGATTCGAACCGTCGACCTACCGCTTAGGAGGCGGTCGCTCTATCCTGCTGAGCTACGGGAACAAAAATGCGGACATATTATTATACCACAAATATGTCCGCTATGCAAGATGTTTTTGAATTTTTACGAATCGGTAAGGATTTCAGGTTATTCGGGGGTAGATTTTACCGAATATCTCTGTTTTTGTTAAAATCAGTTGTTCGCGGTTACGGCATCTACGATTTTCTGAAGCTCCGCTACGGCTTTGTCCTGATATTTTGCAAGGGTAGAAGCTATATCCGGCGAGGGTTTTGCGAGCAGATCGTCAACCGAGTTATGACCGGCAATATAATACATGCGGACCGGATCAAAGACACGGTTTCTGATTATCAGCTGAACCATTCTTATCGATTCCTCGTCTCTTGTGTTCTTAACCGAGGCGATTACATCGAACAGAGACGGGGTAATGTCGTCATATGCGATAGCCGCGTATGCGTCGATAAGTCTGCCGACGACATCGATATCGGAAACGCTTACCGGCAGAACCACCATCGTTCCGGCGCCGGAGACATTTGTCTGATACCGCTGCTGCGCCTCGTCGTATTTGGGCAGCGGCAGAACTCCGTAATCGTCTTCCATATCGCGCAGGAACATCTCAACTTTCTGGAAAGTGATATCACAGAAATAAGCGCGTCCTTGATTGAAGACTTTGAAGGACATTTCATGATCGGATTTGGAGTAGTTGGCGGCGTTGTCGATGACAAGCTGATATATCTTATCGTATCTTGAAGAAATGGCGTCCACATTGAAATCTATCGCCGGGATATCCCCTTCCTCTTTTTTCGAGAAAGTGCCACCCTGACCGTAAAACAGCGCAGTTCCGGCGTCGCACCAAAGAGTGAAGCTGTAGAGGTCGGTCTTGTCGCTCAGTTTGCCGTCGCCGTCGATGTCTTCGGTAAGATCTTTAGTCAGGTTGATCATTTCGTCGATTGTCCAGGCTCCGTCAAAAGCTTTTTCATACTGATAAGGGATGCTTCTCGCATCAAAGAGCCTTTTGTTGAAAAGAATGCACTCGGATGTGAGCATGCCGGTGGGAGAGATGTCTCCGGTAACCAGATATGAGTTGCCCGCGATCGACATATCGGAAATCGCCGCTTGGTCCCACCACGGCTTTGTTATATCCATAGCGCCGATGGTGTTCCATGCGGTGAGATAGCCGCTGGACGCAAGGCCTGCCGCGGTGGCGTTGGTCATATAGAGGTCATAAGGGTTGTCTCCTGCCTGAGCCGCTTTTTGAACCATTGAGTTGATACTGCCGTAGTCTTTGTCAGCCGTTGTTATTTTAACGTTGAATAGTTCTTCGAGCTTCTGATTTCTCCGGAAAACGAGATCGTTCAGAATAGCGCCGTTTTCCTCTTCGGCAACTACGTCGACTTGACGCTGGTCCTGATTGGTTGAAATGATCTTGAATTCGCGGCCTTCGAAATCGGCTTTTTCTATCGTGTCGACAGCGTATGTCTCGGCTATGGTTTCTTCGGCCGCCGTATTCTCCGGATCGGCTCC
>JGI24712J26585_10000515_pt1 | contig 33173 bp, 27 predicted proteins | sample BioPla3DNA2_FD_26585 | JGI IMG/M metagenome (IMG submission 26585)
ATTTTAAAGGGGCTACCCTCCTCCTTTACCCTGGAGCTACCCCCCTACAGGAGGCCACAGGTGGGCAGGGTTTTGGTCAGGTCCCTACTGGACCGGACCCTCTTTGTCCTAGCTAGGGCCATTATGGTGGCGGCACCTGCAGGACTAATTATATGGCTTATGGCAAATGTCAAGGCAGGGGGCATCAGCCTACTTGACCATGGAGCAGGCTTTTTAGACCCCTTTGCNCGCCTCCTTGGTATGGATGGTTATATCATCCTAGCCTTTATTTTGGGCCTTCCTGCAAATGAGATTGTTATCCCTATCATAATTATGAGCTATATGGCAACAGGAAATATCCTAGAGCTAGATAGCCTAGATGCCCTAAGAGAGCTCCTAGTAGCCAAGGGTTGGACCTGGCTGACCGCCATCTGTACCATGATTTTTACCCTAAACCATTGGCCCTGTGGGACCACCCTCTTTACCATCCGCAAGGAGACCCAAAGCCTAAAATGGACCCTCTTGTCCTTTGCAATACCTACTATCACTGGCATAATTATATGCTTTCTAGTAGCTTCGGGGGCTAGGCTATTGGGCCTGGTGTAGGCCAGCTAAATAGGCTAAATAGACTAATACTAAAGGCTATCAGACTAGCTATATGAAAATGTAAAAACAATAAAGTCGCCCAAGCATATGACAGCCTAGTATTTCTAGCTGTGGGATAGCTAGCTACTTGCAGGAGTCATTTATAGCCTGGACGACTTTTTATTCTTTTTTTATTTATTGTTCTTCAAAACCCTTATAGCTTGTCCTGTAGCCAGGGTTTATATCAGGTCTTAACTCATTGGGGAAATGAATATCTGACCGGATATCAAGAACAGTTTTCTGTAGCATTTTATAGACCTCAAAGGCATCCTCAATATCTAGAATGGATACTTTTCCCTCACCTATCTCAAGGTGAACATCTCCTACCTTTAGCATACGGTCAATAACCCCTGTAGTAAGATTTACCTTTTCAATATCAGTATAGTAAATATTATTAAGCTCATAGCCTAAAACACCAGTTCGCAGTATTACCCTTTTGTCTGTGATTGCATATTCTGTATTTTTCCAGCGCCTATTTGCACCTAGGATATTGCCTAGCCACATCCAAACAGGTATTAGGTGTACAGCGAAAAAGGGAATTACGATCCAGAAAACGTTAGCAAATTCGCCACTAGCTATAATCGCACCTATGAATACTGAATCAAAAAAGAGCCAAATAAGGGCAATAGGAAACATCTTCAAGGACTTGTTTATAACAAATGCATTTTTCTTTGGCTTGCCGGCCCAAAGGACCTGCTCACCCTCCATTAAAAAGTTACTGATTGATTTTGGATCCTGACTGTATTGATCAAAGGAATACTTGTCAAATCTCAAGCTACACCACTCCCCACCCTTTTTCTATAAGAGCCTTAGCCCTATGGTTAATATTACCTAGCTACTATTATATAGCTTGATTATACAAGAAACAACCATTTTTTCAAGACAAGGCTAGTAGGGCTAGCTTATAGACCTAGCTAGCAGGGCATGACTGATAAAATGGCTTGGCTAGCAGGCATAAATTGCTAAACGACCTTACTAGTAGGCCTATAGATGGCGCAATGGCTTGGCTAAAAAGTACAGCTGACAATATCTTAGCTGGCAGGACATTGAAGACTAAATGGCTTGGCTAGCAGGGCTAGATGACCAAATGGCCTGACTATAGGGTACTAGCATGGGGGTTTTGTATAAGGGGTCTTTTATAATCTCACAGTCCATACCAAACACATCCTTTATTAGGTCCTTGGTCACAACCTGGTCAGGTGTACCCTGCCTATAGACCCTCTTATCCTTTAGGGCAATCATATGATCTGCATACCTAGAGCTTAGGTTTAAATCATGCAGCACCATAACTATTGTTTTTCCTTCCTCCCTGTTTAGCTTGTAGATTAGGTCAAGGATCTCTATCTGGTAGGTTACATCTAAAAAAGTTGTAGGCTCATCTAGGAGGATAATATCTGTCCCCTGGGCTAGCACCATGGCAATCCAGACCCTTTGCTTTTGTCCACCTGATAAGGAGTCAAGCCTTCGGTCCTTAAACTCGAGCATATTGGTGTCCTTAAGGGCCTTTTCTACCATTTCCTTATCCTCAGCCTTTAGCTTGTTTTGCCAGTTTTGATAGGGGAACCTACCCATTTCCACTAGCTCCTTGACTGTAATCCCACCTGCTACAATGGGGTTTTGAGGTAGGATGGCTAGCTCCTTGGATATATCTTTGTTTACCATGGTAGAGATGTTTCTCCCGTTTAGGAGGACTTGACCCTCCATGGGCTTTAGGAGCCTGGCAAAGGACCTGACCATAGTGGACTTGCCACAGCCGTTTGCTCCTATCAGGATAGTTATTTTATTCATAGGAAACTCTATCGAAACCCCGTCTATTATTACTGTATTTTCATAACCTAGGGTTAGCTTACTTCCCCTTATGTTTTTCATAAAAAATCACCTCTTAAGCTTTGATGTAGAATAAAGGAGCCATAGAAAGTATGGGGCACCAATAATGGATACCACTAAGCCCGATGGGATCTCGCTTGGATATATAACTACCCGGCCAATTAAATCAGCAGTCATTAGCAAGAGGCCACCTAAAAGGCCAGTAACAACTAAGTTTTTCCTGTGTTTTATACCAGTTAAGAACCTGGCCATATGGGGGGCCAATAGACCTATAAAGCCCACTGTCCCCACTGTAGCTACCCCTATAGCAGCTAGCAGGATCCCGACTAGGGAGCTTAGCAGCCTTATCCTTTGGACATTTGTCCCAATGGCTGTAGCAATATCTTGTCCAAGCATAACAGCGTCAAGGTTCCTACAAAGTAGCCAGGCTATAGGGCCTAGGGTTAGGATGGCAACTAAGAGGGTCATGACATTGGTCCAGTTTCTCCCGTAGGTACTCCCCGCTAGCCACACCAGAGAAGCGGACTTTCCAACTGTGGTATTGATAACGATAATATTTACTGCCGCATCACAGATGGCAGTTACCGCCATACCAACTAATATNAGCATTATCGGATTATACTTAGACCTTTTTGAAATTATAAATATAACTGCTGCTGCAGCCAAGGCCCCAATAAAGGCGCTTATGGATATAGTAAGGCTAGTACTGCCCTTTAAAAAGTATATGGCAACCAAGGCCCCTAGGGCAGCTCCTGGTGTAACACCTAGGGTTGAGGGGTCAGCCAAGGTATTGTTTAGTACAGTCTGCAGCAAAAAGCCACTAATGGCCAAGACAATGCCTGCTAGCAGGGCAGTTACAATCCTAGGTAGCCTGATCCTGGCTATTACAAAGTCTCTAGTAGCTGACCTTAGAAATGAGCTTCCACCATTTCCAAGAGATAGGACAAAGACAAGTAAAATAACTAGGCAAAGCCCTATAACTAGTGCTTTATAGGCTAGTCTTTTCTTCCCTGTCTGAACTAGTAGGCCATAGGATGAATTGCCCATATTCTTACCTGTCTTAAAGGCTAAGTAGATTAGCCAGGGGCCACCTATTATTGCAGTAAAGGCCCCAACAGGTAGCTCATAGCTGCCGGAGGTAAAGGCCCTTGCCAAAGCATCTGCCCCCACCAATACTACTGCCCCTAGTACAAAGGAGGACACTAGTATTTCCCTAGTCTTTTTAACGCCCAGCCTTTTTACTATGTGGGGAGCCACAATCCCCACAAAAGCAATCGGCCCTACAACGGCCACAACAGAGCTAGTGGCTAAAATGCCAATCCCTATCCCTATATACCTATACAAAACCACATTAAGGCCTAGAGAGCTGGCTGTATCATCCCCTAACTGCATAATATCAATTTTCCTAGAGATGATAAGTGAAAAAGCCAGGCAGACCAAGACCAAGGGTAGGGCAAACTTGACTCCCCGCCAAGAATTTTGGACCAGGGACCCTGCACCCCACAAAAACAGGCCCTTGCTCTCATGCTCAAACAAGAGCTGTAGAGCTGAGGTCATTGAAGAAAACACAAGGGAAAGGGCAACTCCTGCTAGGGTCATTCTGACAGGGTCTGCACCCCTGCCCCTGCCTAATATCAAGACAACAATAGCTGCTATCAGGGCACCTACAAGGGCTGGGAAAAAGGGAATCCCCCTAAAGCCTGAAAAAAAGACTGAAAACAGGACTACAGAAAAATAGGAGCCTGCACTAACGCCAAGGGTAGAAGCTGAGGCTAGTGGGTTTCGCATCAGGCTCTGAAAGAGGACACCACTGATAGCCAGGCTTCCACCTGCGATAATGCCTATCACAAGTCTAGGTAACCTAAGGTCACGGATAAGATCATGCTCCACCGATTGGTCATACTTAAATATTGCCCCTACTATTGTCCTGACTGATAGGTCAACAGAGCCTTGCTTAATATGGATTAGCGATAAAACCGCTAGAATAACTAGGCCTAAGACTACTATTCTTTTATTCATTAGCAAGTGCAGCCTCTACAACAATATCAACAAAGCTTAATGTAGATAGGGGGCCAAAGGGTGAAGCATTAGTACCTAAGTAATACATATTGTTTTCTGTGTAAAACTTAAGTCCATTTAGAACATTTTCAGAAATTAGGCCCTTGCTAAAAACGTCCTCCCCCTTTTCTGCTACGATAAAAAGGCTATAGTTATCAAGACCTACTAGGTTTTCAACATTTATATTGGTTTGACCATATAGCTCAAATTTTTCTGGTCTATACATATTGGTAAAACCTATCTTTTCTAAGATGCTAGTGTGGATAGAAGAATCAGTAAACAGGTACATAGATACAGTATCAGCTGTGGAAAAGTCAATAAGTTCAATGTAGTTAAAGTCTATGCTTGTATCCTTTAGCCTTTCACTTGCTTTAGCATAAGCCTGGTCTAGGCTAGCTATGACCTCAGCTGCCTTGTCCTCTAAGCCTAGTGCCTTACCCATTATCTCAATTGAGCTAATCATATGATCATACTCACCAGAGGGGTATTGTTCACCTGGGTATGGGGTCAATACTATGGTTGGTGCTATAGCAGATAAAAGTTCATAATCATATTCATAATAGTCAGCTGTTACAATTAAATCTGGCTTTAAGGCTGCAATATCCTCTAGGTTTGCACTGCCTCTAACCCCTAAATTCACAACACTATCATCTAGCTTAATGCCACCATTGTTCATCCATGTGTAGTAGCCTTCAATATCTGTCATCCCTACTGGCTCAACTCCCATAGCCAGCATGTTCTCTCCATATATCCACTCTAGTGCAACTACCCTTTGGGCAGGCTTTTCTAATGTAGTAGTTCCTTTACTATGGACTATCTCAATAGGTTTTGCTTCTCCGTCCTCTGGCCCCTGTGTAGCCTTGTCTACATCAGTGCCTTCTACTGCGCACCCTACTAGTAAGATTGCTAAAGTTAGTACGAATAAAAAAGGTAAGATTTTTCTCATAAATATGTCCTCCTATTGTCTATATGACTAATTGGTATATGATAACGATTATCATTCTCATATAATTTATACACTATGTCATAGCATTTTGCAATAGGAAGTTTTATAGAAAAGCTAAATCTTATAGCTGTCAGCTTGGAATTGATTTGATAATATTAAAATCACTCTAAATATTCATACAATTTAACTAGGTTAAATATACTATTCTCCCTTTACAAATATCTTGCATCTTGGATTATTCTCTTTAATTATCTTGGCAAACTCCGCTAGAGTTTCTTTATTTACAGGTNCCCATCGTCACTTTGAGGCCTTTTACCATGTTTTTTGCACAGTTAAATGCAATATAGGAGTATAGTTTTCTATATAAAGCGAGCCTAAAAAATAAAAAAGGTTATCAGCATTAGCTAATAACCCTTTTGTCATATTATCTTGTTAAATCTTTTTTACAAACTCTGATTTTAGCTTCATGGCGCCAAAACCATCTATTTTGCAATCAATGTCATGTCCATCACTAGCATCGTATATTAATTTTATGTTTTTTACCCTAGTACCTCTTTTGATATCTGTAGAACTACCCTTTACCCTTAGGTCCTTTATTACTGTTACAGAGTCCCCATCCTCTAAAGGATTGCCGTTTGCATCTTTGATAACTGGTTCATCACTGGCATCCTCCTGTAGTTCTTGGCTCCATTCATGGGCACACATGGAGCAGACAGTAAAGCCCTGGTACTCATAGGTATACTCTGAATCACAGCTCGGGCAAATCGGTAAATTAGACATATAGTAGCACCTCCATTTATAGTCATCCCCTATCTTAACATAATAAGTCGGTGGTTGCTACTTTTACCCTAGCTTGGATCTAGCTATCTAATCAGGCTAGCTGCCTTTAGTCAGCAGGTATGCCTAGGCCACAAGTAAAGAGCTAATGGCCTCGTAAATCTTGTATGCGATATAGGAGTTGTTCATTGTATAGATGTGTATCCCGTCTACGCCCTGGGCTAATAGGTCAACTATCTGATCTATTGCATAGGCAATACCAGCATCCCTTAAAGCCTCTGGATTGTGTTCATACTTATCCATGATGGCTAAAAACTTTTTAGGTAGGCTGGCCCCACATAGGGTTATCATCTTTTCTATCTGCCTTTTGTTTATGACAGGCATAATACCTGGCTGAATTGGGACATTGATCCCTGCTATATCTGCTCTCTCAAGGAAGGAATAGAAAAGGTCATTGTCAAAAAACAGCTGGCTAATCAAGTGGTCAGTACCTGCATCCACCTTTATTTTTAGGTTTTTAATATCCTCTGCAATCGAAGGGCTTTCCATATGACCCTCAGGATAGCAGGCCCCTATTATATTAAAGTCACCATGCTTTTTGATAAAGGAGATTAGGTCTGATGCATACTTAAAATCGTTCTTTGGCTCTACATCTGGATTTATATCCCCTCTAAGGGCCAATATATTTTCTATACCTTCATCCTTTAGGTCCCTTAGCATTTCTAAAACGTCTTCTTTTGTAAGGTTTATACATGGTAGGTGGGCAACACTTTCAATCCCGTAAGTTTTCTTTACATTGGCAGCTATACTAAAGGTGTGATGCTTGTTATCGCTACCAGCTGCTCCATAGGTTACACCGATAAAATCAGGGTTAATATCCTTTAGCTCGGCAATAGTCTCAAAAATACTATCTAGCGAGCCCGTTCTTTTAGGTGGGAATATTTCAAAGGACAATACCTTTTTTCTTTTAAACATATCCCTTGTCTTCATAATGACTCAAACCCCTTTTTTATAAATAATATCTATCATAACTGTATCAAGAGTCTACCATAGTTGTTGAGTCATAGGGTAATACCTCTTTTTTATCGGTCTCCATAGTTTTAACCTATATACAAACTACTATATCCTTTTCCCTTGACCTATCTGATACCCTGTAGTCTAGCCTTCCATCTAGGTAGCTAACCTCAACATAGGTCATATTCTCCACCCAAAGCTTAAACTCTACATCAAGGCCCTTGGGCCAGGCAGGTAGTAGATAGATCCTACCATCAAAGTTTTGAACTAGCATCTCCTGAATACCTGTCATGCCAGTCCCACCCCAGTTATGGTCTGGTACATAGTCATAGCCAGGTCCCCAAAAGGCTGGAAAACGGCGGCCAGAGTCCTTTAGCTTATCCTTTTGGTACTTGTAGGCCTCTTCTACCAGGCCTAGTCTAGCTGCAAATACGCCAACATGCTGCCAGGAGAGGTTGCCTAGCTGGTCCTCTTCGTCCCAGCCATAATAGTAGGTATCTATTGCTAGCTTCAGGTCTTTGTTGTTTGACTCCCCTATCCCTATCTCATGAAAGGGGTANCAGGGATACAGTTGGGGGAACTCACTATTTATCTTGTAGTATTTNTTNGGGTATTCGCAGGGGGCTATTACAGTATGGCCATTTTTTTGTTCAAGAGGAATAGGGGGCAGTTCATCCCTTAGGGTCTCCCACTGCTTCTTTTGCTTTTCATTTCCATAGCCCTTTTCTAGTAGCTTGTTTAAGACTGCCCTTAGGGCATAGATTAGGTCTGCAGGGTTTGTAACTGCGACCTCATCCTCATTGTAGTTGGCACCCTGCCTTCCAACATCTGCCCAATCGTCAGTTAGGCCAACCTTGTGGTAGGTCTCCTGGGCCGTAGACGGAAAAATTATCCGCTTGCCCCTGTCATCGAGCTTGTCATACATTTGGTCATAAAAGTTTATTATAGTAGCAATAAAGTCAATGTATTTATCGACCTCTTTTTCACCGGTCGCCTCAATGTATTTTAGCATCATAAAGCCAAAGTCTAGAGCCATCCCATAGTGGTAGCGGACATGTAGGGCCCAGTCTAGCCCATCTTTGCCATAAAAGGCTGACAGGCCGTTTGCATCTACCTGTTCGGGTATACAGGCTGCATCCTCAACCCCAAAGAAAAAGTTTGACCTTGCCTTGGCTCCCTCAAGTAGTCTGAAATAAAAGTCAAATTGGGGGNTCATCATATCAAAGTCACCACTTTTTAGCATAGGCCAGTAGAGATGCCTCTGGTTTTGTGCTGTAAATACTATACCGCCCCAGTCCCTTTCGTCTGGACTCTTGGCCCCGAACCTGGCACCCCAGATTGGGGGATCAACTATAAATAGGCCTCCATTGAATTTGCTAGGGTACTTACCATAGGCATTACAGGCCAGCATATAGCGAAAGAGCTGGTAGTTTCTACCCATCTGCCAGTCTATATCATTTTCATCTGGATTATTAGGCCTTATATGTACATAGGACCTGTCCCAAAACTGTGACCACCAGTTAAGGGTGTCCTGCCTTTGGTTTGAGGCCTTTTTGTCTGCCTCTATTAGCTCTTTTAGCTCCTTTTCCCAGCCTTTAGGACTAGATGGTTGGGCAAGATGAAGGTAGATAACTAGGTCCTGTCTTTTGGCCCTTCCCTCAAGTAGATAAGAATCACAAGCAAGACCTGCATACTCACCTGCCTCTTTGCCTTTAAAGACCATGCCCTCTGCTACTAGCCTGCCACCGGAGACTAAGTCCTTTTGAACATTAGGTAGCCTATGGGCTATGGACTCAAGGCCCTCCTCCCTTACCTTGTTAATAAAGTGGGTTTCCTCCTCTATCTCATGGTAAAAGGTTATCTGACCGTCTTTGGCAATTACCTTGCTAGGGTATTTATATGAGTTTTTTTCTGTTCTCCAGTTCTCGTAGTAGGCTGTTATCTTATGGTCTATACTAGAATCTATTTCTATATGTATAGCCCCATGCCTTATATCAACCCACAGGTCAATAAGGGTATCTACCTGGCCAGACCTAGCACTTATCTTAATAAAGCCCTCCTTTAGTTTTAGCTCCTGTCTAAAGAAGTCCTCAAAGGGGTTGGGATCAAGGTCAATCCTTAGCCTGCCTGCCTTTATCATATTGCCATATTCATCAAAGGCTCCGCTTTGGGCCATGTAAAGGTAAAGGGAATTTTTCTCAACCCAGACATTACAGCCAATATCCCGCCCACCTAGGGGCATAGACTCTCCGGCATCCTTGCTTTGGCTAGTAAATACCACATTATAGTCCTTCATAGGTCTCCTCCTTGGCACTATAGTTCCCGTCTACTTTAGCACTTTTATCCCTACTTCCATAATACCAAAGGGTAGCCAGGATACCAAGTATTAATAGGCCTATCCCCAGGATAAAGGGTAGGGTCCTTGAAATATCGCTAAGAGATCCTGCTATATAGCCAAAGGGGACACTAACTAACATGACTGTGGTTTGAAGTATAGCCAGGATACTTGACCTTTCCATAGGGTCAACATTAATAGCTACTAGAGACCCCCTAAGGGTGCCTAATAGGGCCATGCCTAGTGCCTCAAAGGCTAGGGAAACTGTCAGCAGTATATAGCCCCATACCCCTGTACCCTTTATGGATATTAGGACTAGGTAAGCAATTAGAGCACTAATAAAGCCAACTAGCAGGGGCCTTTTTAGCCTCTTTTGATCGATTTTTGTGATAAGGGTGAAAAATATTATAAAGGTAAGTATACTTTTAAACATGGGGAAAATAGGCAGGAGAGTGTCAGGGATTCCTATCCGTCTAGAAGAAATTACCTGCCAAAAGGTTGTCCCTATCATGGTTACAATCTCAACTAGGATACTAATTACTATAGCAAACTTTGTAGCCCTAGACTTAAATATCTTGCCCAAGGCCCCCTTGTAGGAGTAAAGTAGCTGGCCTAGGGACTTGTCATGGGTCTGCTCCTGTTTTATCCTGCCAACCTTGGTTTCTGTAGAAAACCTAAATAAGAGGAAGGTCTTTATGGTCATAACAACAAAGGCATTAATATAAAGGATCCGTATAGCGGGCACGAGGGTTAGCCTTGACACCATAATTGAGGATATAGGAGCAAAAAGGGCAGAAAAGTTTGTAGCTATAGTAATCCATGAATATATCTTGGTTACCTGGTCCTTTGGCGCATCCTCAATGAGCAGGCTATCCCAGGATACAGTGGGTATCTTCATAGTTCCGTTTAGTAGGGCAGCCACAACAAAAAACCAAAAGCCTTGGCTAAAGGCCCATATAAGGCAGGGCAGGCTCCAGGATATAAAGTCAAATATGGCTGTGCTTTTTCTCCGTCCTAGCTTGTCAACAATTGCACCTGATAAAAAGGCAAATATCATTTGAGAGAACATATATATAGAGGTAACCAGCCCAACCTGGGTATCCGATAATCCCAGGGCAAGCATAAATACTGTTGCATAGGGCAAACAAAGGTTAACTGAAAGACCCCACATGGGTTCTGTGTAAACACAGACACGGGGGTTTCCTTTTAAGTCAACAAGAGTTTTAAATAATGGATGCTTTAATAAAAATTTTTTCAAATCTAACTAGCCCCTCCTAGTGGTAAATAGGTAGTAAAAAAGAACAAACGCCCCTTCATTCTACCATAGGATTAGACTATTTACTACAAAATTCGACTATTATATCTGGCTAGGGAATACTAAGAATTAAATTTATTTAGGCCTAGTCCAAAGCTAATCTTTATCTTTTGTCCGATACTGATTGACTCTACTTTATAAATAAGCTACAGTTTAGTAAATACACTCGGGGGTATTAGTAGGATGAAAAAGGGATATAGAAAATACATTTTTCTACTGCTTTGCCTAATCCTTATTTTTTATGGATGTNATCTATTGCCCTCTCTGACCAGAGACGGATATGGGGACAAGGGGCCTGANCCTACAGGCTCGCAGACTGATGGGCCTAGTAACTCAGCTAAGCCAATAGCAAAGCCGACAGCTAAAGCAAGAGCAGAAAAAAACCACCATGATGCCCTTTTTATTGGGGACTCAAACACGGTCTTATTTATGTATCATGTATTCAGGGAAAGGGAAAAGGATCCTAGCTATATGGAGGATACCATCTTTTTAGCAAAGAAAAGCCTAGGTATAAGGCATGTTGAGGAGGAAAGCTTTACTAAATGCGACGGTACAGAGTGGATGCTTTATGATCTGCTAAAGACCTATAGCTTTAATAGAATATACATAATGCTAGGGACCAATGATATAGGCTATTATAAGGATATAAACAGGACAATATTTAACTATAAGAGGNTGCTTAACAATATCACAGCCATGGCAGAGGCTGATATCTACATCCAGTCAATCCTTCCCCTAGGCAAGAAGCTAAAGAACCATAAATACCTAAATAATGATAGGGCTGACCAGGTTAACAGAGAAATAGCCAAATATGGAGAAAGGCTAGGCTGCTATTATCTAGATATAGCCTCCTGCTTTAGGGATACAAATGGAGACCTAGATAAAAAGTACTCAGAGGATGGACTACATCTAGACAGGAATGCTATGCCCCTTTGGGCAGATTATATAATGGAAAATACAAGNCACTAGCATTTAGATAAGGGGCCAAGGCAGGCCCCTTTTTTAGAGGATACTAGTCATAACAGGGTAGTCAGCATCCTCACTTAGGCCCCCCTGCATAGGTGCTAGCCTGGTCCAAAGAAAATTAGACCTTATAATAGCGCCGGGACCGTACTTCATCCTAATCCTATCTATGGTACGGTCTAGCTTTCTCTGGTCTTCGGAGTCCTTTTCAAACATGGACAGCTGGACACAGTTTGAGCTAGACAGGCGGCTGACCCTGACACCTAGGTGCCTGATAGGCTCCCCCTGCCAGCTCTGGTCAAAAAGCTTTTTGGCGTATTCGTATATGGCCTTGGTAGAGTCAGTAGCTGTCTGTAGGGTCATTTGATGGCTATAGCTAACTAGGTCATCCGCCCTTTTTATAGAGACCGCTATGACCCTAGCAGCAAAGCCACCATGGCGCAGGCGCATGGCTACCGTTTCCACCAGAGATAGGAGTATATAATGTGCGGTCTGCCTATCCTCCACATCAAAGGAGATCGTAGTTGAGTTGCCCACCCCCTTTATAGGATCTTGACTAGCTCCATTTACACCCGACTCCTCTATCCCGTTTGCATAGTTCCAAAGCATGGTCCCCCAGCTTTTAAAGGTATGCTTTAGTAAGTTTATATCAAACTGCGCCAGGTCTCCAATGGTATATATGCCCATACGGCGGAGCTTTGGCCCTGTAGCCCTACCTACCATATATAGGTCCTCAACTGGTAGAGGCCAGAGCTTTTTCTCCAGCTCATGGGGATAGAGGGTAGTCACAGCATCGGGCTTTTTAAGGTCTGACCCCATCTTGGCCAGTAGCTTGTTGCTACTGACCCCTATGCTGACCGTAAAGCCCAAGTCCTCCTTTATCCTTTCCTTTATCCGCTCGGCCACTTTCAAGGGTGGACCTAAAAGGTCCATACCCGTCATATCTAAAAAACACTCATCTACGCTAAAGACCTGGACCCTGTCTGTATAATCCCTCACTAGCTCTATCAAGGCCCTGTGGCAGCACATGTAAAGGGCATAGTTTGGGGGTACGATCATTAAGTTTGGGCACTTTTTTTTTGCCTCCCATATGGTCTCTCCGGTCTTTATCCCATATTTTTTGGTCGGTATGCTCTTGGCCAGTATAATGCCATGCCTGGTCGCCTGGGACCCTCCAACAGCAGAGGGTATCTCCCTAAGGTCCAAGGTCTGGCCCTGCTGCAGCCTATAAACAGCCTCAAAGGATAAAAATGCGGAATTTACATCTATATGAAAAATGACCCTGTCCTGGTCCTTCATCCTCTACACCACCTCTATACTATAGTATATTTCAGAACATACGTTCGGTCAATGAGGGGATAGTAAAATTTTTTATGAAAAATATCCAGTTATGAGGCAAGGCCTTTACACAAAAAACTCAGTCAATGTCCAATCATTAGGCATAACCTTTGCACAAAAAACTCAGTCAATGTCCAATCATTAGGCATAACCTTTGCACAAAAAACTCATTTGTTGATAAATATTTTATTGTAAAGGGTAATATATGTTATAATAATAAGGTATTTTGACAATTATTCAGCTTAGAAGAAAAGGGGATTCGGGAAACCTATGGATATATTTGGAGTCTTGGAGCTAATAGGCGGACTTGCTTTGTTCCTGTTTGGCATGAGCATTATGGGGACAGGCCTTGAAAAAAGTGCCGGTAACAAACTGAAAAATATTATAGAACGCCTAACTTCAAAACGTTTGAATGGACTTTTTATGGGAGCAGGNGTGACANCAGTTATCCAATCCTCCTCCGCAACAACAGTTATGGTAGTTGGCTTTGTAAACTCAGGTGTAATGACCCTAAAGCAGGCAATTCATGTAATAATGGGGGCAAATATTGGGACAACCATTACATCATGGATACTAAGCCTGACAGGTATTCAAAGTAGTAACTTTTTTATCAAGCTTTTAAAGCCGTCATCCTTTACACCTATACTTGCAGCTATAGGTATCGTCTACTATATGTTCCTTAAAAGCGACAAAAAAAAGGATATCGGTCTTATACTACTAGGCTTTGCCACCCTGATATTTGGCATGGAGNTTATGTCAAGCTCAGTTAAGCCCTTAGGAGAGTTAGAAGGTTTTCGTAATGCCTTCCTCCTCTTTACAAACCCTATACTCGGAGTACTGGTAGGGGCATTGTTTACAGCCTTGATTCAGAGCTCATCAGCCTCAGTGGGTATCCTGCAGGCCCTGTCTGCAACAGGTCAGGTAACCGTTGGAGCAACTATCCCTATTATCATGGGACAAAATATTGGTACCACTGTAACTGCCCTCTTATCCTCTATAGGAACAAACAAAAATGCCAGGCGGGCTGCCCTGGTTCACCTGTATTTTAACATTATAGGTACAGTAACTTTTTTAGTTATCTATATGGTAGCTAGGAGTATATTTGCCCTACAGTTTGTAAATGGTGCGGCAAATCATGTAACAATAGCAGCTGCTCATACTGCCTTTAATATTGCATGTACTGCCCTACTGCTACCCTTTAGTGGACTATTAGAAAGGCTAGCCTACAAGACCATTAAGGATGACCAGGAGCAGGACAAGATCTCACTACTTGATAAAAGGCTGTTTTCCACTCCTGCTATAGCTATAAATCGGTCTAGGACAGTTGCCACTGAGATGGGTCGTATAGCCCGCGAGGCACTCCATAAAGCCATAGACCTATTAGACAATTATGATGAAAAGCTTGCNTTGGAGGTAAAGGAGGCTGAACAGCAAACAGACAACTACGAGGATGCCCTTGGCACCTACCTAGTCAGGCTCTCAGGCCAGCAGCTGTCAGCTAGGGACAATCGCGAGGCTGCCAAGCTCCTTTATGTTATTGGAGAGTTTGAGCGTATTGGTGACTATGCCCTTAACATCGAAAGGTCTGCTGAGGAAATGTATAGCAAGAAAATTAAGTTCTCTGACATAGCCAGAAAGCAGATCGGTGTTATGATAGATGCTGTTTTAGAGGTTGCGGACCTAGCCTTTACATCCTTTGACAATAATGACCTTGACCAGGCCAAGCGGGTTGAGCCCCTAGAGGAAGTAATCGATGACCTTAAATATGAGCTAAAAAAACACCATATAAATAGATTGCAGGCAAACCAGTGCACAATTGAGCTAGGCTTTATTTACTCAGATCTTATCATGGTGTTAGAGCGTATTTCAGACCACTGCTCAAATATTGCAGGTGTGGTCATTGAGCTATCAAGAGATAGGCTAGATCTGCATGAGTATCTCCACAGTGTCAAGCATGATCCTAACAATAGGTTTGCAAAGTATCACAGGGAGTACGCAGAAAAATATAGCTTAAAGGATCTACTACAGCAGTCCTAGCTAGCTAACAAAATAGATAAGAAATAGCCCCCAAGCTACAAGATATTATTGTAAACTGGGGGCTCTTTATTTTCCTGCTAGCATTTAATGAANTAGCTGCTTGTTTAGTCCCTCTTTTAGGATTTTTGTTATTTCTTCCTTGGGCTCTGGCTTGCTAAAGAAATAGCCCTGACCTCCTATGCAGCCTAGCCTTTTTATCTCCTTTAGCTGGTCTCGGGTTTCAACACCCTCTGCTACAACATACATATCCAGGGACGAGGCCATCTCTCCAATAAATTTGATGATGGAATAGTTAACGCTATCCGGCCTTAGGTTGTGGAGAAAGGAGGCGGCTATCTTTATCACATCTATCTTAAAGCTACTTATATAAGATAGGGAGGAAAAGCCCGTGCCAAAATCATCAAGGGCAAGCCTTGCCCCTAGCTCTTGAAGCCTTTCTATATCTGCCCTAACCTTGTCTGTTTTTTTCATAACAACTGACTCAGTTATCTCCATTATAAGAAAGGAGGGGTCAAGGCCAAACCTTTCTATTATGTCTATTACCTTGTCAGCGAAATTGTTTTCTAAAAACTGAATGCCTGAAAAATTCACACCAACCTTTATCCTAGGCAGGCCACTTTCTATCCATTCCTTGTAGGTGCTACAGACCCCACTTAGGACCCATTTACCNANATGAATAATAAANTCGGTTTCCTCTGCTATATAGATAAACTCACTGGGTAGTAATGTGCCCCATACAGGATGAACCCACCTAACTAGGGCTTCTACCCCGATTATTTCATTGGTTTTTATATTTACAACAGGCTGGTAAAATATCCTTAGCTCATCTCTTTCGATTGCATATAGCATGTCTCGCCTCAAGGTATATTCCTTGTGACTTTGCATGCTAATTTCCTTGGAAAAGAAGGAATAATTGTTCTTTCCCTCATTTTTTGAACGCATCTTTGCTATATCAGCGTTTTTAAGTAGCTGGTAGCTATCTAGGCCATCCTCTGGAAAGCGGCTAATACCCAGGTTTATAATCAAGTCAAACTCATAAATATCTAGTAAAAAGGTCTCTGAAAAGGTATCTATGAGCCTTTGGGCTGCCTGCCTGCATTCCTCTATAGACTCTACATTTTCTAATATGGCAGCAAAGATAGAACCTGAATACCTGCATATATACAGGTCCTCTAGTGAATTTGATAGCCTCTCAGCAACTAGGGATATAAGCTTGTTTCCCATTTGAAAGCCTAGGGCATCGTTTATATATGTAAAATTGTCAAGCTCAAACAAGAGGAGGGCAAAGGTTTCATTCTTGGCCCCTTTAGTACGGCAAAGCTTGTCCATGTACTGGGTAAAGTAAGACCGGTTGAGTAGGCCTGTTAAAAGGTCATGATTTCTCTTGTATTCAAGCTCCTTTTCCATCAGCCGCTTTTCTGTAATATCCTGGACTATACCAAAAATCTTTGTAACCTGGTCCTTTTTATCAAAAATAAACTCTATCCTTTGAAAGATATACCTTATGACCCCATCTTCTCTAATTATCCTAAACTCCATTTCAACTGGTTCCTTTGAGGGCTTGCTAAGTATATTTAGTATCATATCCCTATCCTCTGGATGGATAAACTTATTAAAGAAAAAATCAAAGTTATTTTCATACTGGTCTGGTTCTATACCATGGATCCTATAGGCTTCATCGGACCAGTAGACGGTGTTGTCTATATGGTTTATCTCCCAACTACCTATATGGGCTAGCCTTTGGGCCTCCTCAAGGCACTTATTAGTGACCATTAGCCTTTGCTCTAATAGCTTTCTATCAGTGATATCCTGCATTATGCCAACTACCTTTGCAGGACAGCCATCCTCATCTCGGATAACTTTTGTAACCTCATGGATGTAGCGAAGTTCTCCGCTTTTTCTATAGATCCTAAACTCAATCTCCGATTCCTTACCTTCCCAAAAATCATAGTCAACCGCCCTGACCTTGTCTAGATCCTCGGGATGAACAAAGCTATAAAAGGAATTAAAATTGTGCTTTAGGTCCTCTACACTACAGTCAAGTATCCGGTATAGGCCATCTGACCTATACATTTCATCATTTTTTATGTCATAGGTCCAGCTCCCCATATCTATTAGCTTTTGACCGTGCAGAACATTCTCCTTAAGTAGGTTAAAGCTATCCTCTAGCTGGACGATATTTGATAGTGCTTCGTTTATTTTTTTGGTATCTACCTTGGAGTTTTTTGAGGTCATATTTCCTCCCTACCTATCCTACGCTACCGCATGACACCTTTATTATTTATCACTTTATATAATCGGTTTATCCTTGACTAAATTAAGCTAGTACTTAGCTATCCCTATATTTTGTCTCGTATAATTTGCTATCATAGGCTGCTCTCCGATTTGGACAGGTAGGCCTGTCACACAACATACAGCTTGAATAGTCCTTTTCGGCCGAAAAGAGGATGCCGGAGCTACTTTTAAAGGGTAGCATTATATAGCTTTCTGTCAGCCTGACTCCTATAGCCCCCTCTACGTCCCCTAGCAGGCTAAAAAGGTCAGCCTGTCCCTCTATTGGCCAGTCCTCTAGGGAGCCTGGATTGATATAAGAGAGTCTATCTGCATTAAAATTATCCCTTAGGTAGTCCTCTAGCCCTTTAAGGGCGCTATTTAGGGCCCTTTCCATTATAGAATCTGCCAAATACCGGTCTAGCATATCAAAATNGCCCTGTGCCCAGTTAAAAAGCTCCATGCCACAACTAGCTACATAGGCAAATACCCGGTCTAGCCCCTGGCTATTAACTCTTAGGATTTGGCTATTAATTTTAATGGAGTCTAAAGTGACAAAGGACTGACCCCTGTCAACTATTAGGACCTCTCTAAAGACCGCTTTTGGCCTGGCTATGCCCTCAGCCTCTTTGGCTAGGGCCCTGACCCTGTCCCCATCCTGGCTATCTGGCCTTATCCTTGTAGCTTGGAAAAACTCTTTAAGGTCAAGCCTGAACTGGACCTTGTCAAGTATCTTTACTGGCATACTAAAGCCTCCATAGGCGAAATAAATGTCGTTTATGGCTAGATTATATCAAATAATAAGAGGCTTTGATATACAAGGAGTTACTATCAGCCTATACAAAAATATAAACAAAAAAAGCTACTGTAAAACTTATAAGTTACAGTAGCTTGAAAAAACTTTAGCTAAATACTTGCTAAATAACTATTTTATTATCTCTGGCTCTACTAGCTCATAACCCATAAGGTCAAACTGGGCCTTTTCGATAATCTGATCCACTAGGGGCTTGTCATTTCTATCCTTTTCAGCCCTTGCGACTGCATCAACATGGTCCATACCCTCTATGACCTTGCCAAAGGCGGCATAGGCACCGTCAAGGTGTGGGGCATCCTCCACCATTATAAAGAATTGACTACCTGCACTATCAGGATGGGCAGATCTAGCCATAGAAATTACTCCCCGCTTGTGCTTTAACTTATTTTCAAAGCCGTTTTGCGCAAACTCTCCCCTAATGCTATAGCCTGGGCCCCCGATCCCTATTCCCTTGGGATCTCCCCCCTGGACCATAAAGCCTAAGATAACCCTATGAAAGGTAAGGCCATCATAAAAGCCTTTACCTACCAAGGACAGAAAATTGTTTACTGTATTTGGTGCTATATCAGGATAAAGCTCAATCTTCACCTGGCCCTTATCCTTTAGCTGCAGTGTTACTACTGGTTTTGCTTGTGTAGACATATTTCAACCTCCAACGCTTTTATCCAAACATTAACCTATATAGTATAGCATAATTTTGGTATATGAAACACATAAATAGTGAAATACTAAGCCTATATTAAGAGGGCTGATAATAAGGGTATTAAAAGGAGATAGACCTATGCTCGGGCTTGACCTTAATGTATATACGATAATCCTAATTGCCAACATAGGCCTGGCCTTTGTTATAGTTTTTTTGGAGCGGAGAAATCCCATCTCTACCCTAGCATGGATCATGGTCCTAGTATTTATACCTGTTCTTGGCTTTATCCTTTATTTATTCCTTGGTCAGGACCTAAGGAGGGCCAAGGTCTTTTCATCCCTTGAGCAAATCCACTTTGAGGACCTAAATAAAAAATACAAGCCACCTTTAGATGAGGAGGAGGTACTAGATGAGGCCTTTCATACCGATGGTGATTTGATAGACCTTCATAGGCAAAATGCGGGGTCACCCTATACAAAAAACAATAGGATCACCCACCTAGTAAGTGGCAAAGAAAAGTTTGCCTCCCTAGAGGCTACCCTTGAGGGGGCCAGCCACCATATACATATGGAGTACTATATTATTAGAAATGATGGTATTGGAAAAAGAATCAGGGATATCTTGGCTAAAAAGGCTGGCGAGGGGGTTATAGTCAGGCTCTTATACGATGGTATGGGGTCTATCAGGCTGCCTAGGTCCTATGCAAAGCCCCTGCTTGATAAGGGTGGCCAGGTCAGTGTCTTTTACCCGCCCTTTCTTCCCCATATTAATATTAGGCTAAACTACAGAAACCATAGAAAGATCACAATTATAGATGGACAAAAGGCCTTTTTAGGTGGCTTTAACCTTGGCGATGAGTACCTGCACAAGACTAAAAAGTATGGTATTTGGCGGGATAGTCATTTTCTAATTGAGGGGGAGGCTGTTGATTCTCTCCAGCTACAGTTTTTATATGACTGGCAGTTTGCCTCAAAAGAAAAGCTAGCCCTTAGCAAGGAGCTCTTTCCCGATAAAAAGGACTTAGGCAATTGCGGTATCCAAATAGTCCCCTCTGGTCCTGACTCAAAATATGATGCCATCTACCAGGGTTTTTTCAAGCTAATTGCCAAGGCCAAGACCAATATTTACATTCAGACCCCCTACTTTATTCCAGACCAGGGTCTGACAGAGCTACTCAAGATAGCTGCCCTAGGAGGCGTGGATGTAAGGATAATGATACCTAGCTTTCCAGACCACCCCTTTGTCTACTGGGCCTCTATCTCCTTTGCCTCTGAACTACTTAAATTTGGAGCCAGGGTCTACCGCTATCAAAAGGGCTTTTTACATAGCAAGATTGTTGCCGTGGACGGAAGAGTCGCCTCAGTTGGTACAGCCAACTTTGATATGCGCAGCTTTAAGATGAATTTTGAGCTAAATGCCATTATCTATGATAGGTCAAATGTAACAAGGCTTGAGGGACAGTTTCTAAAGGATATGACTAATTGTCAGGAGCTAACCCAGGACCTATATAACAATAGCCCAGTCACAGCAAGGATAAAGGAGTCTGTTTCTAGGCTATTAGGTCCCCTCCTATAGGAGGAGGCAGATAAGCTCGCTATTTGTTGTCCTTTTCTTTATCTTCCATTTCCTCTGTACCGGGCCTTCTCCAACCTGACCTACGGATAAGATACCAGCATAGAGTAGTAATTATGCCAATCAGGCTAAGGTCGCTAGTAAGACTAGGCCTAAAGATAAAGTAAAGAGCTATTCCTACAAGGCTTATAACAAGAAGGATAATCTCATCCTTGTAGCCTAGCCCCTTTTTATAATTCTTAACAATCCTCCATAGTCCATAGGGGACTATTAGAATAGCTAAATATGCCATCTATTATCATCCTTTTATGCTTTTTCTCTAGCCTATCTTATCAGAGGGATACTAGTAATTGCAATGACAAATAGGCTTTAGTGCCTGCTACTTCCCTAGNCTTGTCCTCGCTTTGCCCTTTTTAATATAGACCTAGCCTATGAAAAAAGGATAGGCCTTAATAAAAAGCCTATCCACATTGGATGCCCGATGTACAAAGATGTCCCAGCCATATAAAAGGATAGGCATTTAAAAAATGCCTATCCTCTTTTGCTAGTATGCCAGGGCCTTAATCTAGCCCTTNACTATAATCTATTCTTTTGGCTTATTNTGTTTGGCCTATTATGCCCAGAACATCTCGCCCTTGTCCTCGTAGATAAGGACCTCCTTTAAGAATGAGATGGCCTTTTGCAGTCCCTCGTTACTAGACATTAGGCTATCCTCATGTTCAATGCTTAGGACATCATCATAGCCGACCATCCTTAAGTTACTTACGATATCCTTCCATACCTGGTATGAGTGGCCATAGCCTACAGACCTAAATACCCATGACCTGTTAATCTCATCGCTATAGTGCTTTGTATCTAGTACCCCATTTTTAGCTGTATTTATTGCATCTATCCTTGTATCCTTTGCGTGGAAGTGGTAAATAGCAGAGCCTAGCTCTCTGATAGAGGCAATTGGATCTATACCCTGCCAGAAGAGATGGCTTGGGTCATAGTTAGCACCGATGGTATCGCCAACTGCTTTCCTTAGCTTTAAGAGGGTCTCTGGATTGTAAACATTAAAGCCTGGGTGCATCTCTAGGCAGATCCTATTTACTCCATGGTCGTTGGCAAACTTAACTGCCTTTTCCCAATAGGGAATAAGGACCTCGTTCCACTGATAGTCTAATACCTTTAAAAAGTCTTCTGGCCAGGGACAGGTTACCCAGTTTGGATACTTTGAGCCAGGGCTATCGCCGGGACAGCCTGAAAAGGTTATTATCCTATCAAGACCAAGTTGCTCTGCCAATAGGACTGTCTTTTCAAAATCTGCATGATAGGCATCTGCTACTTCCTTTTGGGGATGTACAGGGTTACCATGACAGGATAGGGCACTTATCTCCATACCATACTTGTCAACAAGGTCCTTTAGGCCCTTGACCTTTGCCTTGTCGGCTAATAATTCATCAGTTTTAACATGGGCTGTGCCCGGAAAGCCTCCAGTTCCAAGCTCTACTGCCTGGACCCCAGAGTCCTTTAAGTACTTTAATGCATCTTCTAGGCTTTTTTCGCCTAGTACAACAGTAAATACACCAAGTTTCATTAAAACGCCTCCTACTATTATATTCTTTAATTATTATTATTCTCTGATTTTAAGTAAAACTCCTTTGGAAAAAGAAACAGCCTGTCCCAGAAACTAGCCCTTTATGAGTGCTTTAGCTTGGCTGTGCTAGACTCCTATCTGCCTACATATGATAGTAAAAAGGTCAAAGGGGCCTAATATGCCCGTGCATGGTTATGTATATATGGAGCTTTGAGCAAACTGCTACTTAACCACTAAAACAAGCCCTCAAGGAAACCATAGTTGACCAAATAATAAAATATAGCAGCTGCTATAGCTAGTGTTAACACGAGCTTTAGTGCCTTAAAGGCTATCTTTAGTACAAAAAATATGGCCAGAACACCTGCAGCTATTACAAGTATGTCCGTCATAAGACCCAACCTCCTCGCCTAATAGGATAGATTAAAACAATTATAACATAATATTAATTAAAATATATGATATCAGCTAAATATATTATAGAATATGACCCTTGACCTATGAAAAGAACCAATAAACTAGTGGCCTATATATCAAAGCAAAAAATAAAAATGAACTTTCGCAAATAATTCTTGCAGAATGCTGATAATTTTAGTAAAATGAATGGAATTGATGGAAGTGTCTTGCCAATCACAAAACAAATAGTATAGAGGGTTTAAAAGATATTTTGTCCAATTGTCAAAAGGAATAGGAGTGAAGGATTTGAATACTAACAATGGTTTTGATGCAAAAACAGAGGAAATTGATGAGTTTGTATCCAAGCTACAAAGGCTTGCCAAGGCAAACAACTGGATTGAACCACACCTTTTTGACCTGCACGGGGTAAAAAGGGGCCTACGCAACAACGACGGTACTGGAGTCTTAGTAGGGCTGACCCAGATAGGCGATGTCCATGGCTATGATGTTAAAGACGGCATCAAAATCCCAGAGCCAGGTAGGCTACACTACAGGGGAGTAGATGTAGTAGATATAATAAGAGGTTGCGAGGCTGACAACCGCTTTGGCTTTGAAGAGGTCTGCTTTCTCCTCTTGTTTGGCAAGCTACCAACCGAAGACGAGCTTGAATCCTTTAACAAGATACTATCTGAAAACAGGCGGATGCCCGAGGGCTTTTTTGAGGACATGATCCTAAAGGCACCTAGCCCAAATATCATGAACAAGATGGCCCGTTGTGTACTGGCCAGCTATTCCTATGACCATAACAATCCTGACGATAATAGTATGGCTGCAGTCCTTTCAAGGAGTATTGATCTAATAGCCAAATTCCCCGCCTATATGGCCTATTCCTACCAGACCAAAAAACATTATTATGAGGATGAGAGTCTACATATCCACCTGCCCCAGGACGGACAAAGTACAGCTGAGTCTATCCTCTACATGATCAGGCCAGATAGTGAATTTACCAGAGAAGAGGCTGAGATCCTAGACCTATCCCTTATCCTCCATGCAGAGCACGGTGGCGGAAATAACTCCACCTTTGCAACCAGGGTTGTAACCTCCACAGGCACTGACATCTATTCAGCCATAGCTGCCGGTATCGGATCCCTAAAGGGACCAAAACACGGTGGAGCAAACCTAAAGGTAGCCGAAATGATAAGAAACATCAAGGAAAATGTACCCAACTATGATGATGAGGGAGCCTTGGCTGATTATCTTGTAAAGATATTGAACAAGGAGGCCTTTGACGGTGCAGGCCTAATCTATGGTATGGGGCATGCAGTCTATACCCTATCAGATCCCAGGTCTGAGCTTTTAAAGGAAAAGGCAGAAAAGCTAGCAGAAAAGAAAGGCCTACAAAGGGAGTATAAGCTTCTTGAGACAATAGAAAATCTATCACCTGAGCTTTTCAGCAAGGTCAAGGGCAACTGCAAGGAGCTAAGTGCCAATGTAGACTTTTACTCAGGCTTTGTATATGAGATGTTAGGTATTCCAGCTGACCTTTATACCCCCCTCTTTGCTATCGCCAGGGTACCTGGCTGGTGCGCTCATGCCATGGAGGAGCTAATTAGCGGGTCAAGGATAATAAGGCCTGCCTACAAGACCATAAATCAGATCTCCGAGTACAAGCCTATAAGTAAAAGGTAGAAACACTTTGACCAATATAGAAGACTATTTACAAAACCTTATGCCCTCCGGCCTTTGACTAAAAGCTAGGAGGGCATTTACTTGTCCACCTAAAAGCAATAGGGTGGCTGATAGATAAAGCCAAATCAATAGGGCTATAAAACTACCAATACTACCATAGACCAGCTCAATGTTCCAGATATTATCCAGGTAGTAGGAAAAGGCCAAAGAGGCTACTAGCCAGCCAACTGTTGTAAAGATAGCTCCAGGCAGGACCTCCCTCCAGCCCAGGCGTGAGCAGGGGGTAAACCTGTATATGCAGGCAAAAACAATTACCATCATGGAAATAGGTATTACAAACCTAAATATATCCCATATGGCTCTAAGGTTTTGGGACAGGCCAATGCTAGTGAAAAAGACCCCTAGCCTTTTACCAAATACCAGGAGGGTAAAATAAAGGATAACTACAAAGGACAGGGCCAGGGTAAAGACAATAGATACCAGCTTTATCCTTATAAAAGACCGCTTTTCCTTTACATTATAGGCCTTGTTAAGACCTACAATTATTGCTCCAACCCCATTAGAAGCAGCCCACAGGGTCCCCAAAAGGCCTATAGAAAACAGCTTTAGCTTTCTCCTTTGGGCTAGATTNAGTAGATTATTCTTTAAAAATTTAAAGGTGTCATAGGGCAAGATATGAACCAGGGGACCTAAAATATCTACATCCTGTAGAGGGCTCTTTGTTATTAGGGTCATTAGAAAAAGCAAAAAGGGGAAAATGGACAAAAGCAGGAAATAGGCTACCTGGGCGCTTAGGCCAGCTAACTCATCCTTTATATATGCCTTGTAAAGGGCCTTTATAAAGCGGAAAATTCTAAGCATTTGAGTCTACTCCAAAAGCAATCTGTAAAATTAGCAATTGTTCTATTATCTAATATGCCCTTTTTCTGATATAATGGTACAAAACAAATTCAAAGGTGATCTAATGTACAAGGTATGGGGAAGGTTACGCAAGGACAACAAAAATATTAGGGATATGGTAGCAGAGTGTGACCTTGATAACCACACCAAGGAAGACTGCCTTACAAGCTGTATTGAGCAGATTTGCAATGAGTTTGACCTACAAAGACCAATGCTGCTGCCCAAAAACCAAAGGGAGCTTGAAAAATTAGGCCTTACCTCCTTTAACCAGGATAATTTTATAGAGACAATATACTTTGACACCCTAGAGATTGAGATAATCGAGGACGAATAAAAGATTTTATAGGTGAACAAAGGAGCTAGAAATGATAGTTAGCATCATAAGGGTAAAGCTCTACGCCCCCTGGATCCATAGCCTAAAGGAAAAAAGAAAGCTTGTTAAAAGCCTCTGCCAAAAGCTTAAAAATAGGTTTAATGTTTCAGTGATAGAAAGCGATGCCCAGGATATACACCAGACCATTATAGTCTCTATTGCCTTTCTCTCTAGCGACAATGCACAGGCAGGCAAGACCCAGGAAGGAATATACCACTTTATACTATCTAGCACCGACGCTCAAATCCTTGACTTTGATGTTGAAAAGCTTTAGACCATACAGCCTAAATCCTGGCTTAACTCTAATAAAAACCCTAATAGAAACATAAAAATACCTCCAAGTAGATAATCTTTATTAGAATATCCTGCTTGGAGGTATCTTAGTTAATACACTTTCTTAAAAACTAGTTAGTACTATTTTCTTTTCTTCTTTGCTATTACTCCAGCGGAAGCTGCAGCTAGTAGTAGATAGCCTAGAGTGCTAGCATAACCAGTCTTTGCTGGTACTTCGTCATCGTCTGCACCTAAGACAACAGAGTCTATATATACAAAGGCTTCTTTGTCTAGTGCTTTATCAAATACAAATTGAAGGGCAACACGCTGTATAGGATCTTTTATATCCTCAGGTATTGTATATTCTCCCTCTAACCATACTCCTTCTTCTTTTACATCAAACCATTCGTCATCCCAGTATGACCAGTCCTCGGCACCCTGTGAGAATATCTGGTATCCCTTTAGGTTTGTGCCTTTGGGAATATAGACTTTAAAGGTTACTTTCTGACCAGGTNTTACATTGTCAATTGGCATTCTAGCTTGATAATGTACATTTCCAGGTTTAAAGACTGCCTTTAATGAGTATTTGCCATCAGCAGCTTGTTCATCAGAACGTGAAAGAGTAGTAACATCAACAGTTTCATCATATTTGGCATCTACTTCTGCTTGATCAATTCCGGTCCAGCCTTGAAGGTCTTCTTCAAAGGTAAAGCTAACGCTCTTTGGTTTCTCAGGTTCTTTATCCTTTTCATTATCCTTCTTGTCATCTTCGTCTGCTGGCTTTTCGTCTTCCTTGTCATCTTCATCAACAGGCTTTTCATCGTCTTTGTCGTCTTCATCTACTGGCTCTTCGTCACTTTCTAGAGCGCCAACCTTCACACTGTCTACATAAACAAGAAGATCCTNATCCAAATCTTCAGCAAACTCAAACTGGAGAGCAACACGCTGTATAGGATCTTCTATATCCTCAGGTATTGTATATTCTCCCTCTAACCATACTCCTTCTTCTTTTACATCAAACCATTCGTCATCCCAGTATGACCAGTTCACACCACCCTGTGAGAATATCTGGTATCCCTTTAGGTTTGTGCCTTTGGGAATATAGACTTTAAAGGTTACTTTTTGACCAGGCTCTATTCCCTCCAAAGGCATTCTTGCGTGATATATTTTTCGTCCTTCACCAGGCTTGAAAATAACTTTCAAAGACTGCTCGCCATCAGCCGCCTCGTCTTTAGAGGTTTCGAACTCTGATATACCATGGTTCGCATCTACCCAACCATTGTCAATCTCAACCTGACCTACTCCAGACCAACCCTGGATGCCATCTTCGAAATCAAAGGCAATTCCATCATCCTCTGCAGCAGATGCAAAAGCAAAGGTCGACAATGCATAGACTGCTATGATAAATAAAGCAGCCAGTTTCTTGAAGTTTCTCTTTCGCATTTTTATCCCCCTTTAATTTGTTTCTCCGTATTGGAGTTTTATTTATTAATAGCCGTACCGGCTTTAATACAAGGGAAGGACCTAATTCTTTTGATGTAACAATATATGATAAGCCATAAAGGATAAATTTACACAGGAGAAAACAATAAATAGGCAGCCTATAGTTATTGAATTGGAGGCAACCTGATAATTTTACCAAATTCACTTTATAGATATTGTACAACATATCCAAAATATTACCATGTAATTATTAAATATCTTTGTAATTTAGAAAGATATCTTAAAGAGTAAAAATTTTTTTAACTTTCTTGTTATATTTTTTGTAAAAGTGGTTACTTTAATAATGTAAGTTACCCAAACCCCCAAACCCCTTACATAAAAGAGTCCCATATACCTCAGGGGCTCTTTTACTTTGCTTTTTTATATGTAATGTCCTATTCGGCTGACCCTTGAGTCAGCTAGCTATAAATGGTAGACTATAGGCAAGTTCTATAACAGTTTTTTCAATAGAGAATCCAGCATATTAATATGGGGGTAATAATGAAGGCCAGGCTACTTTCGGAAAAGAAATTATTTGTTTTGGATATGGATGGTACCTTTTACTTAGGAGACAGGCTCTTAGAGGGGTCCTTGGATTTTATTGATANCTTAAAGAACAAGGGGCTCGATTTTTTATTTTATACAAACAATACCTCCAAGTCACCTAACTTTTACATAGAAAAGCTAGCGTCTATGGGCCTAAATATTAGGCAGGACCAGCTACTTACATCCGCCATAGTAAGTCTTGGCTATCTAAAAAGTCGTTTTGAAAATCCAAAAATCTACCTCCTTGGCACTCCCATGCTGGAGGCCTATTTTAAGGAGAATGGGATAAGGCTGACGGACAAGGATCCTGATGCTGTTGTAGTAGGCTTTGATACCAGCCTGGTTTATGAAAAACTAGACAAGGCCTGCAAGCTAATCAGACAAGGTGTACCCTTTCTTGCCACCCATCCGGATAAAAACTGCCCTATTGAAGGCGGCTTAATACCAGACTGTGGTGCTATCTGTGCTGCAATAACAGCCTCTACTGGCAAGGAACCTAGATATCTTGGCAAGCCAAACATAGAAACTGTTGACTATATCCTAGAGGTTACTGGCCTTACAAAAAAGGACCTAGTCTTTGTAGGGGACAGGCTCGAAACTGATATAGCGATGGGTTCAAAGCACGGGGTTACAAGTGCCCTAGTTTTAACCGGCGTAACTAACCTAAGGGACCTTGCAATTAGTGATATAAAACCTGACATTGTTGCAGATAGGCTGATAGATCTACTGACCTATCTGTAGACCTAGAAAATAAATATAGCTAATAGCTATTTACTAAGATTTGGATTTAGCCTGCTAGCTCTCTGCCACCAGGTGTTTTCATTTTTATAAAAGTATTTAAGATAGTCCTTTCCAAGGTCCAATATATAATGCAAATTATTAGGCCAAGGGCTAAAAGCGATAGGCTGTTAAATAGGTTAACCCTTGGACTATAGTCTACTAGTGGGTTTAGGTCCAGATAGGAGATGGTATGACCTAAACTTAAGTGCTCATAGTAGCTACTTAGTATGGGGCCCTGGCTGAGNGAATAGGGTAAAGCAAGCTGCATACTAATAAATACAAGAAGGATTATTCCAAGGTATTTGGCTGAGCTTTTTACTATAGGAATATTTGTCCTAAGGCTCAAAGTCAAGATAAAATAAAAGGCTAGGCTGATAAAGGCCCTTGTAACTATCAGGTATTTGCCAGGCTGATTGTTGATGGCTAGCTGATCTATCTTTAGAATAAAGTATGATAGGTATAGTAAGCCTGCCCCCAATAGTACTAGTACAATATAGCTATAGGGCTTTTTTAGCCGGCTAGTGCAAAAGGATAAAAGTCCCCCTGCTGGCAGTCCAATTGCAAGGTTTATTAGTATAAAACCATATAGGCCTAGCTGATTGTTTAAATAAAGCTTGTTACCGATTATAAGTGAGCAGTAATCCCTGAGACTGGTGGACACTGGTGCTAATGAACCTCCTGGCTCATCAGCAGTTAGGTATAAGCCCGTAGCAGCCCCTAAACACAATAGTAATAGGATAATAAGGCTAGTAACCTGAAAAATAGTATTTCTCATATTAGGATTCTCCTTAATAAATCGGCTTTATTAATTTATTATAGTATATTATATAGACCCATACAAATACTTAGGCCCTACTTTTCCTATATTTTTGCCACTATATTCTTTTCCAATCCACCATCTGTATCTAGCTAAACTAGCATATAAATTTAAAAAATATTTATTATCGTGTGAAGGAAATTTTAATGTTTTCTAGAACTTAATTACCCATATAATTTAATAGTTTACTTTTTAATGTAGGGCAGTTGCCTGTATGACTTACTCAGACTCCAGCTTAAGTCTTTTCTATTTCACTTCACTGCTAGAAATCTACGGCAGGCCCTTTTACTCACTTCTGCCAGTCGGGTATGGGAGATAGCCTTACATACTATCGCCCTATTAACTTTTGCACAGAAGATCCCAGTGCCTATGATAGTAATATACTTATTAAAAATAACATAAAAGGAGAGTCCATCACCCTCCCCCACTACCGATACTGATGGTGAAAAGGAAGAAGTACCAAAGACCGGAGACAAGAGTCTTTCTCTAGTCTACTATGGTCTACTCCTTGCCCTATCAGGACTTGTACTTTTCTACAAAAGGGTAAGGACCTTAAAGGCAAAATAAGGGCTAGTTTAATCTAGGATCCTTAATGCAAAGTTAGGGATGGTTTAATATAGTACCCTTAATGCAAAATTAGGGATAGTCTAAAATAGCTAATATCAAACTAAAGGGCCGGTGAAAACCGGCCCTTTAGTTTAACTTTTTAATTTTTAAGTCCTATCTTAGCTCAATATTTATCTCCCCTATACCCCCTTNTATATCTAGCTCAATCAAGATAGGAGAGGTCTCAGCTGCAGCATTGTAGTATGAACCTGTCTTTTTAGTTAGGTCCTTAGTATTAATTGACCCTATACCACTTGAGATATCTACCTTGACCCCTATATCCTTTGGCAAGTATATAGTTACCTCCCCTATTCCGCTATCAATGGACCCTTTAAAGCCGGTATCCCAATGGCCTGATAGGTCTAGCTCCAGCTCCCCAACACCACAGTCAATTTCCAAACCTGTCAGATTGATACCCCTGAGGTCAAGTTTGTATGAGCCTACACCCAGGTCTAGGTCAAGGCTTGTGGCTATATCACTATTTATGGCCAGGATCCACTCATAGACTGTCTTGTTGACATTTGCCTTCATAGAGGATGGCTGCTTAATTAAAAGCTTGCCCTTTTCGCTTGAATCTTTGTAGTCAACCTCAGGCTTCCACTCTGGTATATTGTACAAAAACTCACCAGAGAAAAGGTCATCACAGCCACCTGTTAGCAAAAGCTCACCTACACCCATATCTATTTTAGTCTCAATAGACTTTGCTTCACCTAGGGCTATTGTGCTAGAAAATGACTCTGTCCTACTTGTTCTACCATCAAAAAGCTCTATATTACATCCCGATAATAGAAAAATACCAATTAGCAATATTATTATAAATGCATTGCCTCTTAGCCTAAATAGTCTCATGAAAATATCTCCTCCTAAATCCTTTTTCTATCCTATTAGACGACAAATAGAAAAAAACCACTTCATAAATATAAAGGCCATAAATATACAAGACAGGTCATAGGAAATTTAAAAAAATTTATTGACTGCTTGCAGGAAAATCCACCAGAATGTAGAACTAAATTAGCCATATACTATAATAGCTTACTTTTTATTCGTAAGGTTATTGTCTGTAGAACATACTCAGATTCAAGCTTGAGTCTTATCATGTTCACTTCACTGCTAGAAAGCTACGGCAGGCTTTTTTATTCACATCTACTAGTCGAGTATGGTAGACAGAGCCTTGCAAAGATTTATCCGGCTACTTGTCAAGAGGCTGACATCAACTATTGGCCGGAGCCTGACAAAAAAGACCTACAAACTTAATATTAAAGGAGGGTTTATTTCTTATGCAAAAAAGAGAATTGCATGTCTTTTTATGCTGGTCTTTTTGCTCACATTACTTGTGCCAACAGGCCTTGTATTAGCAGATGACGCTGATATAATCGTCTCTCCAGGGGACAGCATACAGGATGCTATTGATGAGGCTGAGCCCGGCAATACCATCTTGATAAAAAGTGGTGAATATATAGGAGGCATAAATATAGATAAGCCTCTTACCCTAAAGGGAGAAGACGGCGCTATCATTGAAAGCGAAGGCCAAAGCTATACAATTGAGGTTCTAGAAGGAAATGTAACAATCGATAATTTAAAAATCACTGGGGCTAAAGACTATGAAATCTTAATAGCCGGCGAGAATGCAGATGACTACTCAGAGACCGACAGGAATAAAATCACTGTGACCAATTGCTCATTTGAATCTGTTTCTCCTACTGAAGTTAACGCAGCAATTGCCTTCACAGGCATATTTAAGTATGCAGACATCATAGTAAATAATAACAAAACAAATTCCTACCTAAGTTCAGTAAACTTTTATTTGGAAGATCCCGAGGTTTATAATAGTAATATAGAAATTAAGAATAACATAATAAGCAATGAAGAAATGGATACAGAATACATCAGTATCTATGCTTTTGACCTAGATTTTTATTTTTGTGAAAATTTAAATATAGAGATTTCTAATAACCAAATCATTGGTGGAACTAAAGCTGACAATACCTACAATTGGATATGTGCTATGTACCTCAATAACCCAAGGAATAGCAAAATAACAATTACAGATAACAAGCTAACAAATGTAGCTACANCTGTCATTGACTACTCTAGTGAATCAGACCTTGTCATTAAAGGAAACAATTTATCCTTTTCAGAGGGTGAGAGTAGTGATGAAAGTGCATTTGATTTAGCACTTTATGATGGATGCTCCTTACTTATGGAGGACAACTACATAGAACAATACGATGTTGGGTTATTGATCTATGAATGTAGTTTTGGCTCAAGTATGACTATAAGAAATAACACAATAGAAGGCCCTAATCCTATACTCTTAAGNAGCATAGGCGACTATAATGGTCCTCAAATGGGGTATCAGGCTCTTTCAGATATTGAAGGTACCGAGCCTATTGATATTGAAATCAGCAAAAATAGGTTGCTAGCCAAAGAGGCGGGGATTATTGTAGAAGGGCTACTAGATAGTGAAACAAACCCAATAAACCTAATAATAAGTGATAACATCATAAGCAGTGACCAACATGGCTTTGCAGTAAGTAGTTCTATAGAACTTAATAACCCCAGCTCTGCTGTAATGATCGTAGGAAACAAGATAAATGCTAAGAAATCTAACATTTTAGTCTTTAATGAACCCTACTGGGCACAAGGTTTGGCTACCACTATGGCCTTGACAGACCTTGAAATAATGGAAGAAGGGCAGGATATTCTCCCCCTAATAGTGCGCTATAACAGCTTAAGTAATGAGGCTGCAGTCGATAACTGGGCTGAAGGAAACCTAGATATAAGACTAAACTGGTGGGGTTCTGATGAGGGTCCCGATCAAGATCTACTTTTAGGCAATATCCTCTACGATCCTTGGATGGCAAGCCTTGACCTTGATGCTAGTATCGAAGATGGCAAGGTTACAGCCCTATTTAGCCTATTAGACAGCGATGGCGAAAAGATAAGTGACCAAGGCCTAAGTATCCGCTTTACTGTAAGCGGTGCCAACAGCTTAACCCAGGATATAGCTATAATAGATGGGCTAGCCAGGCTAGAGTACGATAGCACAGCTGACGGTACCGATACAATAAAGGCAGAGCTAGTCTTTGCCGGTGAGACTGATGGGCTAGAGGTAGAAGAAACACTAAAGGTTAATAGTAAGGAGCCAGAAGAGAGTCCTGAACCAACTGATGAGCCTCAAGAAAGCCCTGAGCCTACAGA
>JGI24712J26585_10000517_pt1 | contig 33072 bp, 35 predicted proteins | sample BioPla3DNA2_FD_26585 | JGI IMG/M metagenome (IMG submission 26585)
ATGTTAATATCCTTTGCAAGATGATGCTTGCGTTTTGAAATCTTTTATACAATTCTTTAAGAATTGATGGGTTTGGTTTGTGCTGTTTAGTTTTCAAAGATCAATTTGAACTTGTTGTGTCAATCACAGCAAAAATGATTATATCAAATCTAAAGTTCCTTGTCAATAAAAATTTTTATAAAGCTATATAAACAATCCTATAACCCATTCTAAAAGCAAATTGTATTCATATATGAACTTAGCTAATGTGCTTTCTGTCATATATACAAAAAATTTTTCGAATGTAGGATTAGCTTGAAATATAAAAATAATAGTAAATACTATCCAAAGCTGTAAAAGCCCAGATACTAATCCAAAGGCAAGCCCAAAAAGATTATTAATCGAATTGAGGATAGGTAATTTTGCCATGATATCCAATATACCTATGATGATTCTAATACCAATAGTAACAACCAAGAGAACAATAATCATAGATATGATATTAATACATATGTTGGCAATGTATCCTGCAATATACTCCTTCAATCCACCAACATTTAAAATCCCATATACCTCCGGATTATTATTTTCAATCAAGGCATTTTTTATAGAATTAGGTGTCCATAAACTATTGATAACATCACTTTGCCCAGTTAAAGTACTAGTTTCAACCCCATTTTGTATTAAAATAGTAGAAGCAATTTGGGTTTTTATTTTATCGTATAGGGGAGTGGTGTTCCTTAAAAAGGCACTTACTATAGGATATAATTTACTGGCTAAAAAAATAGAAATCATCAAAGAAATCAGTTTAAAAAGAGAGAGGATAAATCCTCTTTTATAGGCAATATATCCATTTACTAAAAAAACTAATATTATAATGGCATCTATAATGTTCATATCTCTCCCCCAAATTTATCTTTTAATTTCCATTAAATCTACAGAGTCCCTAGAAATCAGGGCTAACTTTTTACCATTTTTTAATGGCAAAATATCCACTACATCTTTTAAGGCAGTGTATTTAAAAAGTTCCTTCCCCTTTGTATCCAATCCGTAAAAGGTTCTATCAAGCCCCACTACAACTATATCATTATCCCCATATAGATATGTAACACTTCCCTTAGCATCAAAGACATATTCTTTTTCACCCTTCATACTATAAAAAATAATACTCCCTTCATCTTTCCCTTGTTTCCCTGGAATTGCCTCTGCAAGAGCTAACACTATATACGATGATAAATTCCTTTTGCTTTCTATGTTCCAAGGAATTGATTGTATACGATTATTTAAAATCTCTTCTTTTATCTTTTTGTTTTCATCAATCCATATTATCCTATCGTCCCCTATGGCAACTAAATTATTATTTTTTAAATAAATTAGGGTCGGTATGATTGTATCTTCTTTTTTAAAACCAAAATCTATGAGATCTTTTTTAAATATGCCTTCATCCCCCAAATCAAGAAATATTAAATTTGATTTTAATTTATTATTTGTGGGGGTCAAATAACTTATAGGCATGGTATTCCCATCATTGGATACGATAGCACATAGTGGGTATCCCGCATCTTCTATATAGGTGGTTCTATCAATGCCTATGTCATTTCCCTTACTATCATATGCTTTGATTTTATGGCCATCCTTTGTTTCCCCGATAATGGATAGATATCCCGTGGAACTAATAGAAAAATAAATAATGGGTTCTTCTACTGTCTTCTCATAAAGCAATCCTTTATCATTGAGCACATATGCTTTTTTTCCGCCTTCTTCAGCCACTACAATATAAGGTTCATTAACCACTAATCTAGGTGAAACCATAGAATATGTCTGATTCCAAATTTCATTTCCATCTTGGGATATTCTTTTGATTCCATCTGAACTGCATTGTATAAGGTCATTATAATAAACATTAAAAATTGGATTGCTGCCAGTATCTATGTCCAACCATTTTTTTTCTAAATGGAGAGTAGGCTGATTTCCATTTATAAAAGAAAGGTGGAGATTGCTGCCCGAAACCTCAGAATAAATTAAAATACCTACTGTTATAAATAGAAGAATAAGAGAAATAATTTGTCCTTTCCTATCCAAGTCTTTTCCCCCTAATGTGATTTGTTCACCTTATGGCAAACAAAAAAATATAGACATTTGTGTATATATGGTACTATATCTTATTCATGATTTCAATAACATCTATTTATCGTAGTATTCTTTTCTTAATCTTGTTAACCTTTCTACTTATAAAGTATATTAATATCACCAATACCTCGAAAATTCCCACATAGCCAAATAAAGTATAAAGCTTTTCTACCATTTTTGAAAAACCAACTTGGGCAAAAACCATCGAGGCTATTATAAATAGAGGGGTTATCTTTTTTAAAGGCATTTTAAATTCCATAGAAACCCTTTTTAAAAACCCATATCCATTAGCAATTGCTGTGGTAAATATAGCCGCAATTAAAACAAAGAAATATACATATTGGGCAAAGGTTCCATAACCCATTACAATTCCCAATATAGGTATTTCTAAATTTCTTATATTGTTATAGTAAATTAAGGTTCCAAGCCCTACGCAAAGACCCAATACCCCAAGGGCTGCCCCTCCTAAAATGCCCCCCCATTTTGCTTCTTTTTTAGAATGAATAATTGGAAGAAGGCCAGTTAAAATAACTACTGCGGTAATCGTATTATAAGATACATATAAAATAGAAGAGGTTATCCAGTTTCTTGTGATTAATCTAAATATAGAAGTAGCAGATGAAAAAACTGCCACATCCCTAAAAACTATAATATATATCCCAAGAAGAATACCGCCTATTAAAAGCAAAGGTGCTAAAATATAATTCACAATTATAATTCCTTTTATATCATACATAAAAACTATAACAGATAAACCAGCCATAAGAAATATGCCCACCTGCATAGGAATATGAAATTGCTGCCTAAGCAAGGCCCCAGTCCCCGCGAGCATGGTACAAAAAATAATAAACATAAATAAAGCAACAATCCATTCCATTATATTTCCTAGAAATTCCCCCATCATTAGATGGATAAAATTACGATAGTCATTTATTTTTCTAACATACACTATCTCTAAAATTGCCCACCCTAAAAGTGAAAATATAACCCCCGCTAATAGTATTCCATAGATTCCTTTCGAACCATAGGAAGTGAAAAACTGTATTATTTCTTGTCCCGAAGCAAAACCGGCCCCTATAACTGTTCCTATATATACACTAGCTATTTCCATTGTAGAAGATTTTGTTTTTTTCATAAAAAGTCCCCCATATATCTGTTTGTACAAATATATGAGGGAAGATAGATTTTCATTCTTTTTATGGTTTGAGTAAATCAGATAAAGCTTTGATTGAATCTTATAAATGCCCTATGGTTTCATATAAATTTATATATTTTTGAGCAGAATCCTCCCAGGAATAATCGGAATCCATAGCATTTTGTATTAGTTTTTCCCAGCTTATTTTTTGATAATAGATATGAATGGCCCTTTTTATTTCCTGCATCATTGCCCAGGAGTTATAATCGTTGAATACAAAGCCATTGCCGACTCCTCTTTCTTCATCGAATGCCTGTATGGTATCTGCCAATCCCCCTGTGTTTCTAACAATAGGAATAGTACCATATCTTAGACTCATTAGTTGTCCAAGACCACAGGGTTCAAATAGAGACGGCATTAAAAACAAATCACTGCCTGCATAAACTTTTTGGGCTAAATTTAGATTAAATAAGATTTTAGCTCTTACCTTATCAGGGAAAGTTTTCTCCATATAGATAAATAGGTTTTCATATCCCTCTTGTCCCGTTCCTAAAACTATAAGTTGGATATCCTCTTTCATAAGTTCATTAATTTGTTCCGCTATTAAATTAAATCCCTTTTGATCCACTAATCTAGATACAATACCTATAACGGGTACATCCCTCTGGGGGAGATTAAGTTCCTTTTGAAGGGCTCTTTTATTATTTTCTTTTAATTTAATATTTTCTTTAGAATATGGAAAATAAATATTTTTATCGGTTTCGGGATTATATAGTTTATAATCAATACCATTTATAATGCCATAAAGATTGCTACTTCTTTTTTGAAGTATGCCTTCTAATCCATAGCCATATTCATAGGTTTTTATTTCTTTTGCATAGGTGTTGCTAACCGTACTTATGGCATCAGCATATATTAACCCTGCCTTCATATAGCTTATATTCCCGTAGTATTCCATCCTTTCGGAATTAAAATACCAATCAGAGAGCCCTAGCATACTTAGGGTTTCCCTCCCAAATATGCCTTGATACTGTATATTATGTATAGTAAATAAGGAGGATATGGATTTGTATGTATCATTTCTTTTATAGATTTCGTTGAGAAGGATGCAAATAGGACCTGTTTGCCAGTCATTACAATGGATAATATCAGGTATAAAGTCTATTTTAGGAAGCATTTCTAAAACCGCCTTACAAAAAAAGGCAAATCTTTCATGATCGTCATGATATCCATATAAGCCTTCTCTTCCAAAGTAATAATCATTTTCCACAAAATACACCGGCAATCCATTATCATATTCGTAAATAGAGGCAGATTGCTTTCTCCAATCTAGATAAACTGTATATTCTTCTTTTAATTTTGAGTCCTTAGTGTATTCTTTAGGAATACATTTGTACCTTGGTATAACTATCCTAACATCTACTCCTAACTTTTTTAAAGCATATGGAAGAGCCCCTGCAACATCCCCAAGCCCCCCTGTTTTTGCAAAGGGTGAAGCCTCCGAAGAAACAAATAATATTTTTTTATTATTAGCCATTAAAACAACCCCCATTTTTACTTTTACACACTAATGTATACCTTTGAAATTATATGCTATCTAAGTCTATCATTGCAAAAATCTCATGTCAATAAGTGAACCCATTAATATAAAAATGGATGTATTAGTTCGAGTGATTGTAAAAACTTGCCTTACATATGTATGGTGTAATAGCTAAGTTAAAATTCCTATATGTATGTGAATACTTCTTGTTTTTACCATGGTTAAATGTTTAACAATGGTTAGCAAAAAATATAAATCGGTATTATAAAAAGATATTTAAAAGATATAGAAAAATGAATCCCGGAATGCCCAATATCCCGACTATAAGCATAGTGGTCCAATTAATTCCCACTGACCACCCTATGGGAGATAAAATAAAATTTAACACAAAAAACCCTACTAAGCCTCCTAATCCCTGTAGAATAGCCCTTAAAATAAGTTTTAAAGGCTTTGGGAAAATCATAAAGGTTAAAATAATACCTCCAGCTATTATTAAAAAAATCAAAATACCATTGCCTTCCATAGTATCCCCCCTGAATAATAGATATTATGAGGTCTGCTCCCATTCTTTTAATAAAGATATATCCTTTTCTTTAGCTTTCTTTAAGTAGAATTCGTACTTTTTTTGAAGAGCTTTCATTTCGTATATACAGCTATCTACTAATTCTTTGTCCATAGCATTTTCAAATCTATGATAAGCCAAATCGATTTCATTTTTAATTTTTCGAAGCGCATTTTTGATTTCCTCTTCTTCTGTAGGTGGATATGCCTTTTTTATTTTTAATTTAAAGGGGAAAAATCCCTTTTTCCCGGTGGCTACGATAGGGTTCAAAAATAATACCTCCTTGGATAACTTTGCTAATATAAGTATAGTCCAATGGTTGGTATTTTATTCATATGGCTTATCCAAAATAAATTAAAGCCCAAAAAAGAGTTTATGCTCATTAACATAAACTCTTTTTATACTTTGGTTTATTATGCCTTAAATCCTCTATTTTTTTCTTCCACTACAGATTCGTTTAAACTTCCTTTTCCATAGGTTAATCCTGCATATATTTGCTGAGCATTTTCAACCACAGGGGGATTTTTTTCTTCTACGGCTGCTACTTCTTCCCAACCTTTAAGAAGGGTTTTTAAAATCTTTATTGTTTCTTCTATAGGCTCTTTTTTCCTAGTCACATAGGCATTGATTATTGTCTTATTAATGTATAAATACATTGCCATTAAATCATGGGAAATATCATAGGATAAATCTAAGGCATCTATAAGTTCTCTGAGAAGCCTTTGAGCTTTATCTAGAGCCCTTTTAAACTTTTTTTCATCTTCCACTGGAATTTGGTTTTTTGCATCTTCTAAGGTTCCAATAATAAGCTCATAAGTAATCACTATAAGTTGACCCGGGCTTGCATTGACAACCTGTGCGGTCTTATTTTCCATCATAGATTATCCCCTTATCCTTGAAGTAGTTGTAATATTTGCGCAGGCCTTTGATTAGCTTGAGCAAGCATGGAAGTTCCAGCCTGGGATAAAATATTCTTTTGGGTGTATTCTGCCATTTCCGCTGCCATATCCGCATCTTGAATTCTAGATAGGGATGAGGTCATATTTTCTGCAGCTACGTCTAGGTTTGCTACGGTGTGCTCTAGACGGTTTTGGTATGCCCCTAACTTAGAACGAACAGAAGATATTTGCTCAATAGCATCATCTACAATAGTAATCGTTCTTTGGGAAGATTCCGTAGTATTTAGATTCATATTATCTAATCCTAGGGAAGTTGGGGATAGATTTTGGATACGAACCTGCATAAACTGTCCTTCATTAGCCCCTATTTGTAAATCTAAGGGACCAGTTTCTAGAATATCAAGGGTTACCTCCCCTGTTGGACCTGCCTCTTTAGGAGTTTCTAAATCTTCAGGATCTAGTATATTAATGGAGCCCTCAGCAATTAGCTGAAATCCTTCGCTAGCCTGGAAAACTATACGGTTTCCCTCTATGGTATAAGTTGTATTTGGCGGAAAACTTCCACTAATCCCAGAAATCTCTACATTGTTTCCCTCAGTAGCAGCAACCGGGGTAGAATTAGCATTGGCCTCTTGCAATCCTAATTTTACTAATAAGTCTTTATCTCCCTTTATGGTTAAATCAACAGCCCCATATTCCCTAACCACCATGGATAGCTTTTCATCTGAACCAGATTCATATTTAAATAAATCGATTCCTACTGTATCACAAAGATCTCTTAGTTTTGCAAATGCAGTTTGGGCATCATCGGTCGCTAGTATTTCTACTTGTTCCCCATTAATATTGATTTTTCCTGATACCCCAGTTGGCACATCAAATTTGGCTATTGAGTCTACATAGGTTTGAGTAGCCGCCTTGCCCACAGTAAATGTGTAGCTACCAGGATCTACTGTATCACTCATTGATACAATATCTGCAACCTTTTTATTATTTGAAAAAGCTCTTCTATCGATTTCACCATTTAATAGTTTTCTTTCATTAAACTCAATGTTATCCGAGATTCTTTTTATTTCTTGTTTTAATTGGTCAACTTCATCATTGATGGCTTTTCTATCTTCTGCTGTTAAAGTTCCATTAGAGGATTGAATGGCTAGTTCACGAACCCTTTGAAGCATAGCATGTACCTCATTTAATGCCCCTTCTGCTGTTTGAATAAGGGAAATTCCATCCATGGCATTCCTATTAGCCTGTTTTAATCCTCTTACCTGGGTATCCATTTTTTGAGCTATTGCAAGACCTGCTGCATCGTCTGCAGCACTATTGATTCTAAGGCCTGAGGAAAGTCTTTGCATGGTCTTATCCATCTTGGAATTTGTCCTTGCTAATTGATTTAAAGTTCTTAAAGCCGGTATATTATGGTTAATTCTCAATTAAAACACCTACCTTATATTTGTTTTGTCTACATTATTTATCGACTTATTATAAGAATCCTTTAATATATTTTTGTCTTTATACTTTTTTCTATCTATTTCATCAATATAACTTACCATTTCAAAGACTACTTCAAATAGTGCTGATGGTATTTTCTTGTTTTCTTTATTATCCATATTTCACCTCTAAATGGTTATTTCAAAATCCGAATCAGAGCTTTTCTTTATAGGAGAAATAAGTGGGTTTTGTACTTTATCGTCTTTAAGGTCTTGTGTAAATTGCGCTTTGCTTACATTATAACCGATATTTTCTATCAAAGATTTAATGTCCTTTTCATAGCCTTTTAGATACTGGGTTATTTCTTTTGTTTCTCCACTTATTTTAAAATCTATATTTTTATCATTTATATGAACATACATTTGTACAATCCCTATATTTTCTGTTTTTATGGATACAAAGGCACTTGTTTCATTATCTTTGTAGGCATTGCCTTTTTCTCTGTCTTTTAGAAGATAAACATTCATATTAGTAATCTTACCATTTAATACCATAGGTATTTGATATAAATCCTCTTGTTTTTGGATTTGTTTTTGGATATCCATTATTTTCTCAATATCCTTTATAGTTTTAAAGCTATTTTGCCTATGGTTTAAGGATGAGTCCAATAACTCTTGTTTTGCTTCTTCTATTTTTTCTTTAACCTTATCTAAGACTTCGTCTACTGTTTTTTCCCTCTTTAAACCCTCTATCCCATCCCTTACTACCTTTTTAATATCCCCTTTTTTATTTGTGTTCTTTAATATGTGATTAAGTTCTTCCAGGCTTTTTCCAAATTCGAAGGGGTTTTCCATCATAGAAGATACCACCTGTAAGTTTTTTATATTTATAGGAATTTGATTTTTTACCATAAAAATTAAAGTATCTTGTTTTATTTTTTTGAGGTTTTGCAAGGTATCTAAAAATTCTTTTGCCTCTTCATCTTTAACTGGAATATCAGACTCTATATTAGGGCTTTGTTTAACTCCTTCTTTTATATGCTCTATATAGACTTCTTCTAAATCCATTCTCATGAAATCAGGGTCTTTAATCCATTCCTTAAGCCTAGTAGGTGTGGCCATTTTAGTAAAATCTTCTAAAATTTCTTCGAGATATTCTAGATGCATTTTAGGAAAATCTTTATTTTTATAATCTCTATCTCCAAAAGCTTTTTCTAGCTGTGTTCTTATACTTTTCTCATGGAAGCTTATCCTATCAATTAATCCAAAGTTATCGTCTATTAGCACATTCATATCCTGCTTAGTTGAACTATTTCTTTCTAAGTACTTTGCCCCTTCCATAAGATTATTTAAAGTAAACTTCATATCATTCTTCATCAATAAGCCTATAACTTTTCCATTGCTTTTACTGATTGTATGAAGCATACGATAAATTCCTATCATGCCTTCTCTTTGTTCACTACTTAAAGTCTTCTCCTCATCCATCTGCAGTATAAATTCGTAAAGGTTATCCTTAGAGTCTCTCCCTAATATATAGTCAAAACCTTTAATATAATCTATAACTTTATCTACGAGTATTTTATCTGGACGGAAGCCTTCTTTTATCATTTCTGCTCCTATAACTGGATGGAGATTTTTGGTTACATAAGTTACCTTTTTATCGAGCCATTTAAGATGTGTAATATTTCCCTTAGTCACCTCTATTTCATTTTGGACTAAGATTCTTGCACATCTTATATTCTCCTTAGTAGGTTCTATATCTTGTTCTATAAGTAGGGGTTTAACCTGTTCTTTAAAATCCTTTATAGTATCTTTAAATCTCTTATCAGGTTTTGTTTCCATTTCCTCATATCTTGAAAAGGCAACCTCTGCTTTAAAACCTTCTGCTGCTTCTTTTATTAATTGTTCATTATATAAATCATCAATAATAAATTCAACTTCTTTTTTGATAACCTTGGGCAAAACTTCATCATCCAAATTATTAACCACTTCAAGTTTTTTATAGAGTTCATCTAGCTGCTTAATGTTTTCTTTAGAGGCCTCAGCTCCCGCCTTTATTAAGGCATCTTTATAATGTTCTTCTTCTAAGACTTTTAATTCTTTTACTATTTCTTTAAGGGGAGCCGTATCAATATTCATCTTTTGATTTAATTTTGCAGCCGCTTCTAATGTCATTTTTAGGCGTACTTCTTCTAATTGTCTCTTAGCAGTGATAAAATTTATATCCTTTTCTATAATAATATCTTCATTGATTTTTCCTTCTATAATCGGCTCGTTGTCAATAATGCTTTGTTCTTTCCTAAGATTTTTAAGGTTAATTGGGATATTTTTTCTTAGTATTCTTTTTATTGCATCTTCATCTATATTGTTTATATCCTTAACAAGTTCCTTAACCTCTCTTTTGGTTAAAGGCTCCTCTTCTTTAGGAGAAACTTCTAATAGCTCTACATTCCCTGGGTTTTTTTCCCCTTTTAAAAGCTTGGTCGATTTATCTAATACCTTTTCTTTATCTAAAATTTCTAGTTCTTTCTTCAAAACTAAAAGCCTTTCTACATTTCCCTTATTAACCTCGATATTATGCTTTATAAGAAACTTAGCTCCATTAATATTTTCATCTTCTGTAGGTATCTTTTGATTTATTAAAAGAGCCTTTATTTCTTCCTCAGAAAATTCGTGTTCTTCAGCACCTACTACTCCTACATCTTCATAGGGGGTAGTTGATTTTTTGCGTATATCTTCTTTCCCACTAGAAAAAACAGAAGCATACAAGTTATTAAGGGTGCTGGGTAAGTCTTTTTTAATTACCCAAGAAATAGCCCTATCTTCCATATCCTTTACTGTCTTTATCTTTTCTTGCACAAAGATGAGGGAATCAATATTTTTTCTTGTAAGGGGAAGATCATTTTCGAGTAAGGCCTTAATTGCCTGTTCTATGGTTTCTTTTTCTTTTTTAACAAATTTTTTTAACTTGTTTTCTATCTCTTCTTTAGGAATATCTTCTTTGACACTTGTATTATCAGAAAGAAACCTGGTAATAATATCTAAGGATATCTTTTCTACATCAAAGGGGCTTTCTAAAAGTTCTCTTGCTTCTTGTTTCGCCATGGTGTTAATTATTTTTTCTATTTGCTTTTTTGTTTCAATCACATTCTCAAATATCTTTTTTTCTAAATGAATACCACCATCTGCTATCTTTTGTGCAATTTCAATATTCTGTTTGGATATAGGGATGGATTCTTTTCTCAAAAAAGAATGTATCCTATCATATTGTTTTATAGGCCTAACTTGTTTTTCTTTTACTACTTCTAATCGGATTTCACCCTTAGAAATACTTTGAACTTCAAGCTTGATACTACTTCCTATATCCTCTAACTTTTCATTAGTTTTAACTTCTATTTGCATTTTTTCTATCTCAATAATTGCATGATTTTCTTCACTATAAATAACTTCCCCTTCTAAAAGCTCACCCGGTTTCCAGTCATGGGGCATAGAAGAGTCTAAATCCATTTGGTTTTGATTTATTATTAAATGCACATCTTGTATCTGTCGAACCATAATATCCTCTCCTATTTTATACTACTATAGATTTCGACTAATTTTATAAAAACATTTAGTAATAAAAGAACATCTAGCAACTTTATAAATGGGTTAAGTCCTACTTGCTACATAATAATAAAAAGCATGGCCCTATGAGTATTTTTCACCTCATAAAGCCATGGCTTTTGAAAGAAGTCCATTTGAGAACACAACTAAAAATAAATACCTATAATTCCCTCCGCCCTTCTAATGCTCTAGATAATGTCACTTCATCAACATACTCTAAATCTCCACCCACTGGAACACCATTGGCAATCCTTGTTACCTTTATTCCTAGGGGTTTTAGAAGTTTACTAATATACATAGATGTTGCTTCTCCTTCTATATTAGGATTAGTTGCAAGGATGACTTCTTCTATAGTTTCTTTTTGTATTCTTTCTAAGAGTTCTTTTATCTTTATATCCTTAGGTCCAATGCCTAACATTGGAGATATTGCCCCGTGGAGTACATGATATAGCCCTTTATATTCTCTTGTTCTTTCATAGGCTGCCAAGTCTCTTGGGTCTTCTACTACCATGATGGTTTTTTCGTCTCTGTTGGCATCTAAGCATATGGCACACTTTTCTTTATCCGTTAAGGTACAACAAATACTACAGTACTTTATATTTTTCTTAGCTTGTATGATTGCACTAGATAGATTTTCTACGTTTTCATCGGGCATATGAATGATATGAAAAGCAAGCCTTTGGGCCGTCTTAACTCCTACTCCCGGAAGGTTTGATAAGGCTTCTATAAGTTTAGCCATAGGATCTCCATAATGGCTCATTTAGAAAAGCCCCCCTGGTAAATTCATTCCCCCTGTAATTTTTCCCATTTGCTTATTAGTAAGTTCCTCTACTTGACGAAGGCCTTCATTAACTGCTGCGATGATTAGGTCTTGGAGCATTTCAACATCGTCGGGATCTATAACCTCTGGGTCTATGGTAATGGCTTCGAGTTCTCTTTTACCAGTAAAGACTACCTCTACGGCTCCTCCTCCCGCTGTAGCTGTTACTTTTTTTTCTTCCATCTCCTGCTGCATCTTTTCCATTTCTTTTTGCATTTTTTGTGCCTGTTTTAGTAAGTTATTCATATTTCCCGGCATCATTCCACCGCCAAAATTTTTCCTTGCCATTGTTATCCTCCTTATTATTGGTTAAAGAATTAGATCTTTCTTATATTCCATATATTATCATGAGTAGATAAAAAAATAAATATATTATGGGCTAGGGATTTATGTTTTATTTTATTTCTAGGGGAACTTCTTGATCTTTTAGAAATTCTATGATTTCCTCTATTTCTCCGGTTTCCTCAGAGAGTTCTGGGCTTTCTCCATATATTTCTTTGTATTTTTTTTCATATTCGGCAACAGAAATAAATTTAATGTTAATTTCTTTTTGTAGAGTTTCTTCTATCTTTTTCTTTATTTCGTTTTTATGCTTTTTTTCTGCTGCCTCTTTTATAAAAGAATCCTTAAATACAATATAGTAAATATCATCTTCTAAATAGCCCGCCTTTGTATCAATAAGAAGGCCATTTATTATTTGGTCAAACCCTAGCTTTATATCATTCCACAAAACTATTCCATTTTTTATATCCCTAGAAACTGCCTTTGGCTTTTTGGGGATTGCTTTTCCCTTTTCTGATATCGAAGTCTTAGATGTTGTTTTTTCTATGGTTTCTACCCTTATTCTCCTAGCTAGTTTTTCTTCTAATTGTTTGATTCTACTAAGAAGGGCATCCCCAGATTCATCCATCCTAGGCTGGCAGATTTTCATTACCGATACTTCTAAAACAATTCTTTTTTGATCAGTATATTTTAGTTCGTTGGATAGTTCTGAAAAAATCCTAATCCATCTAAGTATATTAGAGCCATCTATTTCCTTTATTTGCTTTTTTAGAAGATGGATATGCTCTAGAGTAATATCTAGTATATGCTCTGGGTTATTAGTACCTGATACTATAAGAAGGTTCCTTAGATGAACTATAAAATCTGTAACAAACTGGCTTATATCTCTGCCTCTCATTACTATATCATCTATTAACTCCATGGCCTCTAAACTCTTTTGTTGGTCAAGAATGGAGGCGAATTCAAAAAGGGTATCCGTATCCACCGCACCTAATATTTCTAAAATCTTCTCTAGGGTAATCTCTTTTCCGTAGTTAAAAGATATGCACTGGTCTAATATGCTTAAGGCATCCCTCATGGAACCTTCCGCTAATCTTGCAATATAGTGGATTGCTTTATCTTCTATATCTATTTTTTCCTCAGCCATATATTCTTTAAGCTGTGTTGCTATGGTTTCTACGGAAATTCTTCTAAAATCAAATCTTTGGCACCTGGAAAGAATAGTTGGGGGGATTTTTTGGGGATCTGTTGTTGCTAATATAAAGATTATATAAGAAGGTGGTTCTTCTAAAGTTTTTAAGAGGGCGTTAAATGCGCCAGTGGATAGCATATGAACCTCATCTATGATATATACCTTATATTTCCCTTCCGTAGGGGAATATCTCACTTCTTCCCTTATTTCCCTGATATTATCGACTCCATTATTAGAAGCTGCATCTATTTCGATTATGTTCATGCTACGGCCTTCTTCCATCAGATTACACTGGCTGCACTGGCCACAGGGGTACCCATCTATGGAATCTTCACAGTTTACTGTTTTTGCAAATATCTTTGCTGTAGAGGTTTTTCCCGTCCCTCTACTTCCGCAAAAAAGGTAGGCATGGGCAATACGATTTGTTTTTATTTGATTTACCAAGGTTGTGACAATATGGTCTTGTCCTACTACATCCTTAAAGCTTTGGGGTCTTTTTTTTCTATATAATGCCATATAGGGCATGGCTACACCTCTTTTATTATATGATGTTTTCGGGGAAAATACTTCTTTTTGTTATTGTATCACAAATGCAGATAAGATATATATAACAAAAAACAGATGGTTGGCCATCTGTTTTTATTTAATATGAATCCGTGCACCTACCCTCGACAATTCCCCCCAGGCGTTACCTTTGCAGTTAGCTCAAACTAGGCACCCTTGCGGCACACAGAGATATTTGCTTAGTACTGCTTCCTTCCGGACCTGGCACGGTTCACAAACTTCTGTTGCGCAAGACCCGATTTTCATCACCACTTGCAAAGGGCAGGCCCTAAGGAGATAAGGCCTCAGATAGGCATCGTCCCTGCTATAGCGGATTGCAGGTACAGGGCACCGCTAACTCCCCGACTAGCACGGAAATCTTATGACTTATTAAGTGTTGCATTCTTTAGTATACAAGGTTTTAGGTTATATGTCAACCTCCACCTCATTCCTTTTATTCCTCATGTTAGCAAAAAATAGCTTTAAAATATTACTGCATTCTTCCTTGCATATGCCTTCTATTATCTCTACCTGGTGATTGAACTTTGGCTCTTGTAAAATATTGATTACAGAACCACCACAACCTGCCTTGGGATTTCTTGTTCCAAATATGACTTTATCCATCCTTGATTGTACTATGGCTCCGGCACACATAGGGCAGGGCTCAAGGGTAACATACATGTTACATCCTTCTAATCTCCAATCCCCTAAAAAACTTGCCGCTTCTTTTATGGCTTCGATTTCCCCATGAGCTAAGGGGCTTTTTTCGGTGTTTCTTCTATTATATCCCTTACCAATAATTTGATTATCATAAACTATTATAGTTCCTATGGGAACTTCATCTATATCCATTGCTTTCTTAGCTAATTCTAAGGCCTTTTTCATGAAATATTCATGGGAATTTTCCATGGTGATCTCCCTTTTTTAGAATAATTAATAGAAACCTTTTATTTTTATCTTGGAGTATAAAAGTTTTGGGTAAAATACGTGCTATATGCCCCACCAAAGTATACCCCTACCCCCAGTCTTTCACATTTTCCTAGGATATTTGTCCTATGCCCTTTGGAATTCATCCATCCTTCATGGGCATATATGGCATTGTTTTGTCCTGCTGCAATGTTTTCTGCTGCCATATTATATCTAATCCCCTGATTGTTCATTCTTACAAAGGGGCTTTCCCCCCTTAAATTTGTGTGGGCAAAAAAGTCTCCCTTTGCCATATCCTCGCTATGAAGCCTACTGGACTTAGATGCTAAATCATCCCAACTATATGGCTTTAAATCTTCTCTTACTCTTACTGCATTTGATAAATCAAATATTTGTTTTTCATATGCTTTTATAAGTTCTTTACTACCCTCTCCGTAAAAGCCGTTTAGGGTTAGTTCTGTGTCTTTTTCAATAATAAGGACTGAAGTTACGGTTTGATTTTTGTGCATATCATAAAAAATAGTTGTATAGGCATCATCAATTAAGAAGGTATTCGATTCCTTTATACTATTGCTAAAGTAATACTTCGTATTTCCCTTTTGGATATAGGTAAGAGGGGTTTTGTAGGCATTTTGTACTTCTAAATAAGTTGAACCAAATTTAATACCTTTTTTAGATTGCCAATTGGCTGAATTTGTATAAAGCCCGACTACCTTGCTATCTTTTATACCTACTTGAATATAATTTTTATAATCTTTATTGTATATAAACCATGTAAATCCATATTCTGAGGCGTCCTGTCTATCGGGATCGCCTAGCTTATTTATCACATGTTCCTTATCGTCTCCTATGGATATATTGTATAGGTTAAATTCCTTTGAATCTATCTTATCCTCCACATTATCATCTTTCTTATTATCCATAACGGGTTCATTACCCTTGGTATATATATAGATAGAGCGGCTATCTGCCTCATAGCGTACTTCCTTACCTAGAGCTTTAGCAATACTTCGCATGGGTAAATAAGTGGTTCCTTCATATATCATGGGTTTTTCCTTAATTTGAGCCTTTTGCCCTTCTATATATATGGGCATATTACTAAAAACTACTTTAATGCTTTGTAAGAAATCCGCTGCCTTAACTGCTGGATTAGTAAGTAAAAGTGTAGATACCATAAAACCTAAAATAAAATATTTTAACTTTTTCATACAATCACCCCTTATATTAACACCTGTATTTGTTTTTTAATAATACTAATATATTGTATCATACAGCTATATCTTTTACACCTTAAAATTAAAGGATTCTATATTCCATAAGAATGAAAACTCCCCTTTGGAATCTTGAGTACTTTCTACTAACTTAGTCTTTTCCATAATGAATTCCTCCATTTTGTCTCATAAAAAAGCCTTACAAGTTAATTTGTAAGGCTTTTTGCTGTTCCCGGCGGGATTCGAACCCACGGCCTACTGCTTAGGAGGCAGTCGCTCTATCCTGCTGAGCTACGGAAACATTTTATGAAATTATTGCGGGACGCCTTTAGGCGTCCTTAATTATTTTACAGATACTTGTTTCCTAAGTCAAGTACTGATTTCATAAATTATAAATTTAAGAAAAAATAACTGTCCCCTGCATCCAGCACATTCCCATAAATCTCATACCTACCATAGGATTACCAACTAATTCTTTGGCATTAATTGCTACTTCAATTTTCATACCTATGGTCTCAACCAGCATCCAATAAACCTTTTCTTTTGTTTGGTTATTTTCTATTATTTCTACTTCTTGAATTGTTCCTAAAAGAGAATACGTTGCATCTAAATAATCAATTGGAATAAAATATCCCTCTATCACGGATAAGAAGTCTTCATTTTGGAGCCTTTCTTCGATAATATCTGCTGCTTCTTCCGCTTCCATATCTAATATTTCTCTAGCCTCTTCATCCCCTTGCCTTGCTCTTTTAAAGAGCTCTTTTTTCCATTCATTTTGTTCATTTTCATATTCTACATCGGAGTCCGTTTTTTCTACAGGAAGGATGACTGTTCCCTTAGATGCCAACCCCACAATCTTAATTCCATCAATAAATACCTCTTTATCCCCTTTAATTTCTAGGTATTCTATTATATTTTGAAGCTGAAAAACGATTTCTGAACCACTTTGCTCATCCTCATAAATAGCAAAATAAAAATAATCGTCTTCTTCCTCTTCAATTTCTATCTCTGCTATATCTACTGTATACCTGGCCTCAAAATATGGATCGCAGGTTTCCAAATCAATATCTTGATCATTATCTAAAAGACCTCTTAGGACAACGCCCATGCCTTTTCCATATTCTTTATAGTACTCTATAAAAATATGTTCTTCATCATGATTTGTTACAAGTTGTTTATCCGAGTTTTTTAAAACTTCATCAATTAAAATATCCCATTGCCTCTTTTTGTTAATACTGCTAAATCCTACAGCACTTATATAGGTTCCCATGATTACCTCCTTCCTATATAAAAAACCCCTATGAAACTATAGGGGTTTAACGCACGCAGAAGGATTCGAACCCTCGACCCTCTGATCCGAAGTCAGATGCTCTATCCAGCTGAGCTATGCGTGCATATTTCATAATTGATTCTATAATCCTTGATTATCTAATCCCTTAGATTATATATTTTCTTATATTTACTAAAACTATGGACTGCTTGTAACCCACTGTAAATTATATTTTATATTTTATTTTATGTCAATAACAAAGAAAAAAACAATATGCCAATTTATGTTAACTTCGCATATTGTTTTTATAAGTATTATGCTTTTATAGTTTGAAACAAATGGTCTAGGGTGTATTCATAATACTCTCTTAAATCATAGGATTCACTCATAAATCTGTATATTATAATAGGACTAAAGAAAATTGAGATAAGAAACATAGAAGAATTTTCTACATCCAAGTCTTTTTTAAACTCCCCCTTAATAATTCCTTCATTTAAAATATTTTTTAGAATCTTATCTAAAGAAAGGCTATTAAGTGCTTCTATCTCATCGATATCTAGTTCCTCTTCAGGAAATTCATATGCAAATTCTGCTTGGGTCAGCTTTATTTCATCATCGATTTCTTTTGCATCTATGATATGTTTTAAGTAATTCCTAAAAAACCCTGGAAATTCCTTGTTTTCTCCTATTAGTTTACTATATAAAACAATTAGTTTTCCTTCTGCTGTCTTTTCTTTAAAATTAAGCTTAGCCATTTCTAGACCCATTTTTATTTTCCATATCCTTATATAATATTTAAAGATATCATTCTTAGTAGGAAAATAATTAAAAAAAGTCCCCCTAGATATTTCTGCATACCTACATATTTCATCTACTGTAACCTCTTCGAAATCCTTTTCAAGGACCCTTTCTTTTACTACTTGTAAAATCTTTAATCTTGTTTTTGCAAAATTAATTTCCCTTAATGAAAAACTATCCACAAGCGTCCTCATTGTTTTCATCCTCTCCTAATTTTAATTATTATTTTGTAACTTTTTTTGCCCTTTAGTCCAATTTAGATTGTATATTCTAATATATAAACTGTCAAATAAATATAGAAAAACAAAATAAAAAGTAAAGTCTTAGACTTTACTTTAGGCATTAGCGTATATCTCCTTCAAAATCATCAGGATTAAAATTACTTACAAACTCCATCTCTGTTTTAGACTTATTTGTTTTATCTGGGGATTTATTTGCAGTAACTTCTGCTTGTACTTGATCTGCAATTTCTAAATCGGAACCTTTGTATTCTTGGTTCGCTGTAGACTCTCTATTATTCATAGAACCACCTCCATTCAAACTTAGTTTGGATACTTTTAGATGGTTCTATACATAATTTAAAAATAATATATGTACGGACTTTAAACAGATTCTTCAATCATTTTTAATGTCTTGTTAAATTCCTCCGCAACTAACTTTTTTGTGGAAGAATTCATATTTTCAACTAACTGGTATAAAATAGCATATTTATTCCTGTTATAATCCTCAAAAACCTCTTTCCCCATATCTGTTAATTCAATGTATAAAACTCTTCTATCAGAATCATTCTGTTTTCTTTTTGCCATCTTTTTTTCTTCTAACTTGTCAATCAAAAATGTCATTCCACCTTTAGTCATAGACATAAGTTCTGCAATATCTTTCATCATCTTAGGCTTGCAGTTTGTTCCAATGATTTCAATGATTCTCATTTCATTAGGTGTGATTTTATACTGTAGCTGTTTTTCTTTCAATATTGCACTTTGAGCATCTGAAATATTACTTATGATCTCAGCTAGATAATTCATCATCATGTCATTCATAGCCTTCCCTCCACATATATATTTTTATCTAAAAAGGTTTATTTTTAAATTCTAGTATAACAATTATTTTTCCATTTTTCAACTATTTCTACGTGAAAGTCTAAAAATTCTAAATCAAGACTATAAAAAAATAACTCTGAAATTAAACAGAGTTATTTGGACGGAGAAGGAGGGATTTGAACCCTCGCGCCGGTTTAGCCCGACCTATACCCTTAGCAGGGGCACCTCTTCAGCCTCTTGAGTACTTCTCCAAATTATTATACTTGAACAGTATAACATGTGCCTTGCCTTCTGTCAACATATTCCATATATACCCATAAAACCAATAATATCTTATTGACTTATTCATGTTATCATAATATTATAATATTAAAACTAATTTTGGGGTGATCTTATGGATATAAAGGCATTGGAAAAAAAATCAGAGTTATTAAAGGCCTTAGGGCACCCGGCTAGGCTTTGTATTGTAAAGGGGCTATTAGAAAACGATGGCTGTAATGTTTCTTACATGCAAAATTGTATTGGCCTCCCTCAATCTACTGTTTCTCAGCATATTTCAAAATTGAGATCTGCAGGTATTATCGAAGGAGACAGGTGCGGTTTGGAGATTACTTATAAAGTAATTAATGAAGATGTTATCAAAATAATGAATGCTTTGTTCCAATAAATAATTTTTTTAAAAAATATTAATAACCATGTATATAAGTTAATCAAATTGGTTATTATGTAAGTGTACCCAATATAAGGTACATCGCTAAATCCCCCCTCAACCTGGTGCTTCTCCCCCCTGAAGCCCAGGTCTTTTTTATTGATTTTGCTTTACTTTCAGACTACTTTTATATAAAATAATAGTATCTTATATGTTAGGGGTGTTCATATGGAATATATTCGAAGGACCCTTGTCGACATGCTAGAGCCGGGAATGATCCTTGGAAAGGATTTAGACAGCCCCTTTGGAAATATGCTTTTAAAAAAGGGATATGTATTTGAGCAAAAAGTAATCGATAAGCTCATAGAACATAATGTTGAATATGTATATACTTTAGAAATTGTCAATGATAAAATAAGCGATAATTTAGTTAGAACCGTGAAATTTGATGAAATATTGTATATGGATTATTACAAGGAAGCAACAAAAATAATGCGTCAGATTGCCTATGATGTTAGACTTGGTAAAACCTTGAAAATAAGTACTGTTCGAAACATCGTCAATACTCTTTTAGAACAGATTTTTGCTAAAAATAATATTCTATATTGTTTAAATCTCATCAAGAATTGTGATGAATACACATATACCCATTGTGTTAATGTTTGTCTCCTTTCCACAACCTTAGGAAAATGGCTATCTCTTAATGACAAGGATTTAAAACAATTAGCTTATAGTGCCCTTTTTCACGATCTTGGAAAATACAAAATACCTCTTGAGATTTTGAATAAACCTGCAAAACTCACGGTTAAAGAATTTGAATTAATAAAGCAACATCCAGTTCACGGCTATGAGATCGTAAAGGATATGATTGGTCTTACCCCTAATGTGGCTTATGGGGTTTTGATGCACCATGAAAAAGAAAATGGTACAGGCTACCCCTTTGGTATTAAGGGAAGTCAAATTCACCTGTTTGGGAAAATTATTAGCATCGCTGATATTTATGATGCCCTTACATCGGATAGATCTTACCACAAAAGGATATCTCCTTTTAAGGCAGCTGAAATGATTTCTAGAGAAAGCTTTTTTAATATTGATCCCGAGATTGCGTCTACCTTTTTAAATAATATTGCTACATTTTATATTGGATGTACGGTTAATCTTAGTACAGACCAAAAAGGAAAAATAATATATCTTTACCCCAATAAGCCGACTAGACCTTTGGTTGAGTTAGAAGATGGTCAATATATAGATTTAAGCAAGGATGAAAATTTAGATATAGTTATAGAGGATTTGTTAACTTCCTAAAGAACATGATATATGTCCTTTTTTTATAAACGGAAAATAAAAGATAAAAAGTAGGATGTACCTACTTTTTATCTTTTATTTCCACTTCATAATTATTTTTTCTCATTTGATCGATTATTTCCCTGTTACCATTAATCTGTTTTGCGGTATTTCTAATGGGTATATATATACCGACAAATATAAATATAATAATTATCAGTAACAAAAGTTGCTCTAATAAGTTATAAAGAAACTTCTTTAAAATCTCCCTATATTCTTCCATAGCAAAACTCCTTAATACATTCTTTATATATTTTATTAAGGAGTACTTGTTTAACATTCACTATAATATAAACTTTTCAATTACTTCTTTCATTACATGATGATTATTATCATTATGTGTCACATAATCGGCTACCTTCTTAATATCGGGATGAGCGTTGGCTACAGCTATCCCAAGGCCCCCTTCTTCTATCATGTATAAGTCATTAAAACTATCCCCTATACAGATTACTTCTTCCTTTTTAAACCCTAATCTTTGCCTTAACCTTTTTACAAATAGGCCTTTATTTGCATTCATGCTGGTAAATTCCAAATAAAACGGCTTGGAAAAATACATATGAGCCTTCCCTTTAACCCAGTTTTCTAGTTCCTTGGCTACTTCTAGTAATTTTTCATGGTTATCTTGAATAAGAACCTTAAGGACATCTTCCTTAATCCAACTTAATAAATCTCCTACTTCCACGGGCTTAGTCCCTGTTATATCTGCATACATATCAGTATATTCATTTTTTCTTTCTACTATCAAATCATGATTTTGATAGGTTTGAATATGTAGGCCCCTATCTTTGGCAAAGGAAAATAGGTATTTTGCATATTCCCTTGATAAACTTTCTTGTTCCACAGGCTCAAGGGTAATAGTATCAAATATTACTGCTCCATTACAAGATATCCCATATTGTCCTTTTTCTTTCAAATTGAGCTGCTCAAGATATTTATCCATAGAGGTGGTAGACCTTCCTGAACATAATACTACCCTGACTCCCTTTTCCATAGCCTTTTTTATAGCCTCTTCGTTTTCATAAGATATTTCTAAGTCGTCATTAAGTAGTGTGTCATCCATGTCTGTTACTAGCATCTTGTATGTCATTTTATTTTTCCTTTCATTTTAGATAATTGTAGATAATGTTGTCCTTATAAATTATATTATACCATACATTTTTTATCTTCTATGAAAAAAGTATAGTCCTAAAAAAATATATAAAATAATCTAATTCTTCATTTAAGGAGATTATTATGTTATACGATAATATTTTACCCATTTTTTTTATGTCTATTTTAGGTTTTATGTTAGCAGACGCTTTTCCCTCTTGTAAAATAGATTCTATCATCTCTTCTATGCTATTGAAAAAATCAGGGTACTTATTAAAATTATCCCTTACATAAAGATTATAAATAACATTCCTAAATTTATTATGTATATGCTGAACTTTATACTGCAATAGGCAAAGCTTGGTAGTTACATCATCATATTTCGATTGTTCTGATATTAGTGCTTTTCTTATTTCATTCCATTCCGACATAAAAATATCATTTATTAAATCATCCTTGGCAGGATAATACTTATACAATAGTCCTACAGATATCCCACATTCATCTGCAATCTTTTTCATGTTTATATCTTCATATTTTAACTTATATCTCTTACCTACAGTTTCAATTATAAATTCTTTTGTTATATTTACTTTTTTACTAATTTTAATCACCTACTAATACATTATTATTTCATGAATGGGGTTCATGTGAATGCGGTTCGTATTAATTTAGTATCTCGTGAATCTAGTTCATATGAATCTAGTTCATATCTAGTATAATAAAAAAGTGAGCCTCATGCAATGTTAATTTTTGCACAAGACCCACATAAACTATATAACACCTCCAATGTATTATTTGTCAAAGTCCTCGTACTTCCACAAATCTTTTTGTTCATAGCGGGATAAAAGCAAGCCCTCTTTCATCCAACCATAACAGAACTTTTCTTGGCGATTAGGGTCTTTCATTGAAGGAGCTACACCATTTAATAAATCTTTTTTAGGATTTATCTGACAAAGGGCTTCGGTTCCATTATAATGAAGTTGGTAGCCCTTGATGTCATCATTATACATGAATGTGTAGGTTACTATTCCTTCGTATGTTTTACCTGCTTCTAAAGCTGAGGTTTCGAGTGGAGTACCATCTTTCTGAATTGACATTGAACCGAAGTCATCCCACACCTTATTACTTGATTCAGAGGGGACGGTTAATGGGGTTAGTTTCATCCACACACTAACCTTAAATGAGGATAAATCTGCGTCAGCAGAAATCCATGCAGTTTCTGGTAATATCTGGTATTCAACCTTGGATGATACTTTATAAGTTTTTGCATACTCGATATAACCACGTGCAAGGTCTTCAACAGCTTGTTCTGTTCTTAATTTCATGCTGTACTTGTTTATGGAACGACGCATTACGTCTACAAATTTTTCTTCATCAACTGTTCGGTAGTCGAAGTTTAGTTGAGCATCAATAAATTCATCCAACAGTGGGTAACAAGTGAACATGGCTCTACGTATGTCACTGGTTTCGTTACCCATAGCGGTTAGTGGAAATGCCGAAACTTGTTTTGCATTTTTCACTCCGTTATCCACAACCCAAGTACCAAAAAAATTATCATTCCAAGGTTGTTGCTCGTAACACCAATTCGGAACTCCCTCGGCAATATAAGGAAAATGTTTCGCATTCTTAGGTAGATTAGTAGTTCTACTTTTTCTACCCCAAGCGTCTGTGATGACTGGTGCATCGGGTATGTATATGCTCCCACCAGAACCACCTCCAGATGACGAAATGTCACCAGTTACAATTACGGTATACTTCTTGGAATCATAAACGACATCACAGTTAAGGGCTTCGCTTATGAAACGTAATGGCACCATTGTTGTATTATTTTTCACTACAGGTTTTGTGTCCATGACTTCAGTTATACCATCTATTTTTACTTGGTACTCACCTAGTGTCATTTCAATCTTTTTAGAACCTTTTGTGATAGTAATCCTTTTAGTGTTTTGATTGTAGGATACTTCGGCACCTAGACTCTCACTGATTACTCGAAGTGGTACCATAGTTCTGCCCTTATCTACATAAGGTTTTACAGTTGGTACAACAGTGCTACCATTTATAACTAGATTTAAGTCCATTCCTTTAGCTGTCACTGTGGACATTGAGCACATTAGTGCTAGTCCGATTGCTACAAACTTTTTAAGTTTAATCATTTACATTCTCCTCTCCATATTGGTTTCCTAATAAATTCACTTTCATCAATATTGTTTATATTCTTACATACATTGTTATATATTGCAACTATCAACTAGAGAAATTTGGTTCCTTGCAAACAAAATGAACCTTCCTAGTTCATAAAAAGGTTTAAGACTTTATGTATAATCCTACACATGAAGTTTTAAACTTTTTTAATTTATACTCCCCAGTCAAACCTATTTGACATTTTATATTATTTGATATATATTGATTACAAGAATGCATTCTTTATTAACTAAATATAAGTCCGCTAGGGGAGCCTTTGGCTGAGATTGTGCATTGCACTAACCCTTTGTACCTGATCCAGATAATGCTGGCGAAGGAAAGCGTAATATGGTAAACCTCCTGCGGACAAGATTAAGGAGGATTTTTATGTTTTCAGAAGAAATTTTACAAGGTTTTTTTGATTCCCCTATGGGTAAAGGGGCTATTATGCTTGTTATCGCTATTGCTATCACAATTTTTGTAAGCAAACTGTATAAGGATAAGAACTTTTCTACTAAATCCTTATCATACTCTGGAATAGCCGTAGCCCTAGCGACGGTCCTATCCACTATTACTATGTTTTCACTTCCCCAGGGGGGTTCAGTTACTCCATTTTCCATGATGTTCATAGTACTAGTAGGTTATTGGTTTGGTCCTTTAGAAGGCATTTTAGCAGGACTTACCCATGGGCTATTACAATTGGCTTTTGGAGCATCTGTAGTTCATCCAATTCAACTTTTATTAGATTATCCTCTGGCCTTTGGGGCTTTGGGGCTTTCTGGATTTTTTAGAAAGGGCAAGTATTCACTTATATATGGATATTGCGTAGGAGTATCAGGGAGATTTATCTGTTCTTTCTTATCTGGATGGATTTTCTTTGGTTCTTATGCTTGGGAAGGATATAGTGCCATTGTTTATTCACTTCTTTATAATCTTTCCTATATAGGGGTAGAGCTGGCCCTTACCGTTGCCTTATTTATGATTCCCTCCTTTAGGGGTGCCCTTAGTTATATAAAAAATAACATTAATATAAAAGAGCAAAAAGCAGCCATTTAGCTGCTCTTTTTTTAAAATAGGGGAGAATATACCCTATTATTTAAAATCTCTTCTATTTGGTCAATGTCCTTATTTAGTGCATTTATAAGTAATATTCCACTATGCTTGTGATTGGATCTTTTTTCTATGGATGCAGTTAAAGTCGGCCCATGGTCATAATCTGTATCCATTATATTGGGATGGTTCATATAAATATAAGCATCTACGGGATAATTATATTCATCTTCATAATAGATCCTATAGCCTCTTTCTTCTAATCTTTTTTTATATCCTTCTAGTCCCCTTTGAATTCCCACAATCATAAAAACACCTCCATATATATTGTTTCCATGGAGGTATTTGTTATGCACTTTATGCTTAGATGCTAAGCATCTTATTTCTTAATTGGGCCTTTTGTATTGCCTGTTCCTCTTCTGCAGATAATGCATAATTGCATCTTCCCTTTTCTATAGGTTTTGCATAGGTGTAAGAATTTTCCCTTGAATGAATTCCATTAATGACGATACCATCATCATGTTCATCTAAGAGGGCTATGGCATAACATAACTCTCCCCCCGCATCCCCGAAAGCATTATACCTTACGATACCTACTTTTTGAATGCAGTTGTCTATGTCTCTTCTCATAACCTTATAGGCCTCTATAATCCTTTCATTTTCTTCTTCTACACTACTTACCTTGCTTATATAATCCATAAGGAGGGCTTCTAGGGGTTTAGCACTTCCGCCTCCCATAAAATATTCATACTTGTCTTGCAACTTATTTAGTTTTATGGATAATATTATTATACTAATGAATAAAATAATAGAAAAAATTCCAAGTCCTATTGTAATCCAATTCCCATAGGTTGTAATCCATTCCAAGACGTTCATTTACTTCACCTCTAAATTTTTGTTATCTATAGACTGTATTAAATATAAGATTCTATCTAAATCGTTATCGGAATAATATTCTATCTCTATCTTTCCTTTGTTTTTTCCTCTAGATATTTGAACCTTTGTTCCTAATATGTTTTTAATCCTATCTTCTATTTCTCTAAAAATTGGGCTCATTTCTTTGTAGGTTTCTTTCTTTTTAGGCTTTTCCAATATAGTTTTTACTAACTTTTCGGTTGCTCTAACACTTAATCCATCCTTAAGTACTTTATCTGCCACGGTTAACTGAGAATCCTTGTCAGCAAGTCCTAAAATAGCCCTAGCATGGCCTTCACTTATAAGTTGCTGTATCAAAAGACTTTGGATGCTCTCATCTAATTGGAGGAGCCTTAGGGTGTTGGCAATTGTAGAACGGCTTTTCCCTACCCTCTTTGCCAGTTCCTCCTGCTTAAGGGAAAAAGCATTAATCAGTGTTTCAAAAGCCTTTGCCTCTTCTATAGGGTTTAAATCTTCCCTTTGGAGATTTTCTATTAAAGAAATTTCCATGGCTTCCCTAGTTGTGTATTCTTGGATGAGTACGGGGACTTCCTTTAATCCTGCCATTCTTGCGGCTCTCCATCGTCTTTCTCCTGCTATTATTTCATAAAAACTATCTTTTTTTATTACTATAAGAGGTTGGATAATCCCATGTTCCTTTATGGAAGTTGCCAGCTCTTCCATCTTTTTTTCGTCAAATATCTTTCTCGGCTGCTTTTTATTTGGTTCTACCTCATTGATAGATACTTTTTTAACTTGTCCTTTATTGTCTTCTTCTGGTAAATCAGAAATTAGGGCAGAAAGCCCTTTTCCTAATCCTCTTTTTGCCACTATGCTTCCTTCCTTTCTAATATTTCTTCTACTAATAATCTATAGCTTTCAGCTCCTTTTGATTTTTCATCATACATCATAATTGGAAGTCCATGGCTGGGGGCCTCTCCGAGCCTTACATTCCGCGGAATCAAGGTAGTATATATTTGTCTTGAAAAATGTTTTTTAACTTCCTCAACTACCTGTAAGGATAGGTTTGTCCTAGCATCATACATTGTAAAGACTATCCCTTCTATATAAAGATTCGAATTTAATTTTTGCTGAACCAATCTAATGGTGCTAATTAAATGTGTTAATCCCTCTAAGGCATAGTATTCACATTGAATAGGCACTAATACGGAATCTGCTGCAGTTAAAGCATTTAATGTTAATATATTTACTGCCGGGGGGCAGTCAATAAATATATAATCATATTCTTCTTTCATATCCTTTATAATATTTTTTAGAAGGTATTCTCTTTTAGGAATATCTAAAAGTTCTATCTCTGCTCCAGCCAAATCCATATTGGCAGGGATGAGTTCTAGGTTTTTCATAGGTGTGTCTAGCGTAACCCTATTTATATCAACTTGTCCTAAAAGTACATTGTAAATGGTCTTTTCTAGTTCATTTTTGCTAATTCCCAAGCCGCTGGTGGTATTCCCCTGGGGATCCGTATCAACAGTAAGTACCCTACATCCTAGTTCTGCTAGTCCTGCGGAAACATTAACCGTTGTGGTTGTTTTACCTACCCCACCCTTTTGATTAAATACAGCAATTATTTTTCCCAATTTATTTCACCTCTTATGGGTTTTATTTTATTATACCATGAATTTTATTATATTGAACAAAAGTATTCAAAGACTATATATTCTTTAAATAAAACCTCTATATTTATCTAAATGTTTCACGTGAAACAAAACCTAGATATCTAAAAAAGATATCTAGGTTTTGTTGTAATCTCTTTATATGTTTGCAAAAACCTGAAGTTTTTTATGGCACACTTCAATGTCAAGGGGTAAGGCTGGACCCCCTTCCCCATCTACATCTGATTCAAAAAACTGCTCATCTTTTTCTAAACAAGAAATCCTAAACTTACTTTCTCTTAAGAATAATACATTAGCATCATCTAGATGTTCTCCCTTTAAAATCTTCAAAAACAATATAGCAATTTCATGGAGAGAGCCTGCTTTAATTCCTATAAAATCAAATATCCCATCTTCCACAGAGGCATTTTTAGCTAACCTATCAAAACCTCCGGCACTATTTCCGTTCAATACTAAAAATAAATAAAACATGTCTTCAAAGCTACTAGAAGGGGTTTCTATTTTAAGATGAATAGGTTTAAAATTAGGGAGCTGCTCTATTCCTTTTATATAATAAGCCAACTTCCCTAAAGTATTTTTAAAGTTAATGTCTATACTTTGGGATACGTTTGTGAATAGCCCCCCACTGCATACATTGATAAAGTATTTTCCGTTAACATTTCCAATATCAACTTTCCTAAGGTTATTTCTTAAAATAACCTCACAGCATGAGGCCACGTCCCTTGGTAAATTAAGATGGTTTCCAAAATCATTAGCAGTGCCAACTGGGAAAATTCCCAAAGGTATATTTATTTTGTTTCTAATCATGGCATCTACCATCTCATTAACTGTCCCATCTCCCCCTGCGACGGCTAATATAGAGTATTTTTCATTTGGTAGCCTTCTAAGAGCTTCACCAATCTCCCCTTTTTTACTGCTTCTAAAAATACTGACATCATAACCTGCACCTTGAAACTTTTGAATAAATATATCTAATTGAAGTAAAAAACTTTTATCTCCCGATACCGGATTATAAAATAATTTTATTTTTTTCAAGAAACCCCTCCTACATCTTTTCCGGAGCCTTAATTCCTAAAAGCGAAAGTCCTGACTTAAGCACTACTTTCACTCCAAATACAAGGGCCAATCTTGCTTTTTTTACTTCTTCTTCCTTAACCAATATAGGATTATCATGATAAAATTTATTAAATGCTTGTGAGAGATCCACTATATAACGGGCCATAAGAGAAGGTTCTAACCTATCGGCAGCCTCTCTTATCTTTTCGCCATATTCTCCTATAAGTCTTATCACATCAACAGAAGAAGAATCCGTCAGTACATTATAATCGATATTATCATCTATCTCTGTATTTGCTCTTCTCAAAACACTCGAAGCTCTTGCATGGGTGTATTGTACATAAGGCCCTGTTTCGCCATCAAAGTTTAATACCTTATCCCATGAAAAAACTACATCTTTAATTCGATTGTTACTTAAATCATTAAATACTACGGCCCCTATTCCTACCTGCTTAGCTATTTCCTCTTTATCTTCTAGATTGGGGTTTTTTTCATTTATAATTTGACGGGTTTTTTCTATGGCTTCACTTAATATTTCCTCTAGCAAAACAACATTGCCTTTTCTTGTAGATAGTTTTCCTGTTTCCATACTAACCATTCCAAAAGGGACATGAATCAATTTTTCATGCCAGTCATATCCCATCTTTTCAATTACAGAAAACCATTGGGCAAAGTGAAGATTCTGTGCTAAGGCGGTTACATATATACATTTTTCGAAATCATAGGTATTTTTCCTATAGATTGCTGCAGTAATATCTCTAGTTGCATAAAGTGTACTTCCATCCCTTTTAGTAATTAAGCAAGGAGGCATATTTTCATCTTCCAAATCTACAATTTTAGCCCCCTCACTTTCCTTTAGAATCCCCTTTTTATCTAATTCTTCTATTATAGGAGCCATTTTATCATTATAGAAACTTTCCCCCGCATAAGAATCAAATTCTACTCCTAATAATTTATATACCTTATTAAATTCTATTAGACTAATATCTTTGAACCAATTCCAAAGAGATAAGGCTTCATCGTCTCCATTTTCCATTTTGGTAAACCACTTTCTTGCTTCTTCATCTAGGGATGCATCTTTTTCAGCCTTTTCGTGGAATAATACATAAATACGCATGAGTTCTTTAATTCCGCCCTTTTCTACCGCCTCTTTGCTTCCCCATTTTTTGTAGGCTACTATTAGTTTTCCAAACTGCGTTCCCCAGTCTCCTAAGTGATTTATGCCAATAGGGTTATATCCTAGGGCCTTATGAATACGGTAGATGCTTCCCCCTATAACTGTAGACCTTAAATGCCCCACATGAAAAGGCTTAGCAATATTAGGGGCCGAATAATCTATTACTATATTTTTCCCCTGTCCTATATTAGATATGCCATATTCGTCTTTTCTTTTTAGGACCTCAGATAGTACCTTAAAAGCCATATTAGTCTTATTAATAAAGAAGTTAATATATCCCGAAACACTTTTAATTTCTTTTATGTAATCCGGTACTATAATATCTTTTATTGTTTCCTCGGCAATTTGAATTGGAGATTTCCTAAGTACTTTAGACAATCTAAAACACGGAAATGCATAGTCCCCCATTTCTTTATTAGGTGGAACCTCTACCATGGAAGTTATTTCTTCTCTAGAAAAATCACTAAACTTATTATACAAAAGCTCCGCAATCTGTAATTTGTAGTCCATTATATTCTTCCTTTCATAAAAATAATATCAAAAACTCCCGCCAAAAGACGAGAGTACCAAGCTTCTTATATGATTGTATCTTTATCCCAAAAAAAAATCAAGGTATATCATTATATTTGATATATATTTACAATATGTTCTCTTATGGCATATACTGCCGCCTGAGTCCTGTCACACACATTAATCTTCTTGAATATATTTGATATATGATTTTTAACAGTCTTTTCACTAATACATAGTTTTTGCGCAATTTCCTTATTAAGCATTCCTTCTGTAACAAGTTGCAGCACTTCAATCTCTCTTCTCGTTAATTGTTCCTTGTTTTCTATTTTTTCACCTAAATCATTTTGAATCTTACTCATTTTCTTTACTAATTTAGCCGCCATATTGGGCTGAATATAGGATTCTCCCTTATAGACTGCCCTAATTGCAGAAATTAAAACTTCAGATTCCGAATCTTTTAAAACATATCCATCTATCCCCATTTCCACGGTTTCAAAAAGATATTCTATTTCATTATGTATGGTAAGCATAATAATCTTGGATTCTATTTTTTTGTCTCTTAACTTTTTTGTTGCCTCTATACCGTTTAAAATAGGCATATTAATATCCATTAATACTACATCAGGGGTTTTTTCTAAGACTCTCTCAATAACTTCTGCCCCATTACCAGCTTGATCTATAACTTCAATATCCTCTTCTAGCTCAATGAGCTGTTTTAGGCCTTCTCTTACCATAGAATGATCATCAGCAATAATGACTTTAATATTTTTCTCCACATTACCTACCTCTTTTCCATCTATTAGGGTGTANTTATATTATAATACATCTTATTTGCCTTAAGGGGTATTCTAATGTAGCAGCGGGTTCCTTGGTTAATTTCAGAACGGATACTAAACTCCCCGCCTAGTAATTTCGCCCTTTCATGCATACTAGAAAGTCCGAAACCGCTTCCATTATCCTTTGTTTTTTTTTGGATTTCTGCAATATCAAAACCTTCCCCATTATCACTAATAAATAGCTCTATATACTCCTGCAAAAAAGATATTTTAACAATGGTCTCTGTTGCATTGGCATGTTTTAGTATATTGTTTAGCGCCTCCTGGGTTAATCTAAACAAGGTAAGAGATACAATAGGAGCCAAGTTAAAGGGGGTCCCTGCAGTAACAAATCTAATAACTAAATGACTTTCTTCCATAACTTTTGATACATAACGCTCTAATGTAGGAATAATCCCTAAGTCATCTAAGGACATAGGCCTTAAATTATATATAATTCTTCTTACATCTTGTATACTAACCCTAACCATATCTTTTAAATTGATTAGTTCTTGTCTTGCTTTTGTAGTGTCTCTATCTAGAAGCTTAATACAAAGTTCTGACTTTAAAACTACATTTGACATAGACTGGGCGGGACCATCATGAATCTCCCTTGCTACCCTTTGTCGTTCTTTTTCTTGAGCTGTTAATATTTTTATTCCCAAGTTCTTCTTTTCTTGTAAATCCTCAATATGACTTGATATATTTTTAAGATCCCCTGTTAAATAATTCATGGCAACTGCCACATGACTAATGAGATTCTCAGCCTTATTAACGGTTTTTTCTGCAGATTTTACCCTTATTTCTAATTCATTTCTTTTTTGAATTAACATCTGCTCTCTTTCTCTTTCTACTGCTAGGTTAATCCTAATCTTATCTGTTTTATCATAGGCCTCTTTCATTTGTTCCTGAGAATACTCATTAAAATTCTTATTAATCTGCATAAGTTCTACTTTGTTTTTATTTAAATCTTTTTCATATTCTTCTATAATTTTAATGGAGTTTGCTATTTCTTCTTTTAGTCCTGATAATTTTTTTTTCATTTGCTGAAATTCTTTTTGGGCATGTTCTGCTATATCATATATTTCATTTTTACTTTGTTCTATGCTATCTATCGTCCTATTTAAAATCTTATCTAGTTGATCCATATTAATATGTGGCATTTCAAGACTCCTTTTAAATAAAAACACTCTTTATTATTATTCGATAAATTAATCTAATATCCTTCTTATTTTTTCTTTTCTTATAAATGAATAAAAACTCAAACTTTCCCCATCCTATTTCT
>JGI24712J26585_10000519_pt1 | contig 33064 bp, 30 predicted proteins | sample BioPla3DNA2_FD_26585 | JGI IMG/M metagenome (IMG submission 26585)
GTGGCGGAAGCTAACCATCAACTACAACTTGAGCTTTTAAAACTTCCAGATGAAGTGATTTTTTTATATCTCACTTTTTCATAAGCTACTTTACACTACCGTATTGATACCATTTATTTTATTATTTTGAACCTCTGTCTTGCCGCTTTAGTTTCATTAATAATTCAATTTCAGCCTTTAATTCAAGCAACAGATCCTCTGAACTTTTCTCATCTCTTTTATTCACTAAAAGCAATAACTTTCCGCGTATGGATGAGCCAATCAAATTATGTATGACATCTATGTTTTCTTTTTCTATATAGCCTTCTTCAGCACATTTACAAATGCATTCCTTTAAAAGTATCCCGATGGATAATTTCTTATCTCCCTTTAGCAGCTCAATTGGAATATTGCCTAAATCTTCAATGTAAATTAACTGAAACATATCCGGGTTTGCAGTAAAGTATTTAAAATATGCATCCGTATATGCTATTAACTGCTCAATACAGTTCAAATTTTCATTTTTAGACTCTATCATATATTGATAGCATTCTTCAAAAAAATCGAAAGCACAATAGGCTAACAATTCCTTAATATCTTTAAAATAATTGTATAAGGTTGCATATGAATAGCCTGCCACATCACCAATCTTTCTAGCTGTAAGCCCTTTCACACCTTCTTCCTTTATGATTGCTTTAGCAGCTTCAATAAAGTATTTCATCATTCTTTGTTTTTGTATCTCTTTTTTATCGCTCATTTACTCTCACCAATCTATAAATTATTATTAATACTGTTCATTAAATTAACATTGTTAATTTAATTCTAGAATTAAGATTCTATTTTGTCAATTGTTTTTTTAAAAAAATAACCAGTCGAAGTGAATCTAAGTCACTCCAACTGGCTCCATTGGTCTCATTATTATTTTTTCAAAATTTTATCCATTACTTTAACTTTGCTAGCTCATCAAACAGTGTATCCTTTTTTGCTTTTGCAACATAGAGGGAATAAACACTTGCAACGCTTTTAGTAAATCACTTATTTAATATATCCAATTCCATGTAAAGAGCACCTTCAATAGGATTAAATCTATAAGGTTCAATGGGATAAAATCCTAATGTTTGATACAAAGAAATTGCTTGTTTCATGGATGGCAAAGTATCTAATCTCATAAAGCGATAACCCCGAACTTTATCCTCTTCAATGATAGCCTTAGTTAACATTTTTCCAATACCTTTCCCTTTCCAATTAGGTTGCACATACAATCTCTTCATTTCACAAATGTTATGATTAATCTTCCTTAAAGCCACACACCCTACAACTTGCTCATTTTGCCGAGCCAACAATAAACATCCATCTGGCATCCCATACATTTTGGAGATATTATTTAGTTCTTCATCAAAATTTTGAAATTCTAAGCTAATTCCTAATGATTCTGAATACTCTATAAAAAGTTTCTTTGCATGATTAAAATCATCATCTGTAAAAGCCTTTATAATACTTATCATATTGATATCCCCCTCACCAATTTATGACACTGTCATTATATCGAATCTCTCTCTTAATTTTTACTGACCCTTAGTCCTCTCACATAATAGCATTTACTTTGCAGAACCTGTTATAATCTTCCTCTTAGACTATCTACAAAATAATAACATTTATTTGATGATCAGGACTATAACAACACCTGAATATTATTCAATAATTTTCTAAAAGAAAAGCCTTACTTAAGGATCTTTCCCCAAAATAAGGCTCTACAAATATAGTTTGTTCCACCCATCACATAATTTTGTTACTGTGGAATCCATATATTTTTATAGGGATAATCTCATGAGGTAATACCCATCAAAAATCTATCACCCACTCAAAGTTTTCCCTTCCTGCTCCTAGCTCAAAATGATATTTTATAAGTCCCAGATCAACTCCGGAAAAAACACCATTATCACAGGTAATTTTCACTTTATTTCCTTTACCAATGATATAGAAAGCCTGTTTATTCAGTGCTGTGGGTGCAAGAAGTGCCGCTTCGACACCATTCTTAAACCAATTCGGCATAGCTCCTTCATAGCTGCTTACTTTAGATGGCTTTTTTGATTTGTGTGGAACACCTTGTGTTGCACCATAGCCAATCGCAACAACACCGATGACACGACCTTCTCCTGCTTTTTTAGATACACTCTTCCTGTTGTAAGTGCCGCCCACATACCAGGTATTTAACCCCAAAGTCTGAGCACAGAGCATCAGATCCGCGCTGCAATATCCCAGTTTTTCATCCAGATCCTTATTGTCCGGCCCTGCCAGCACCAGATAATTCTTTACTCCCTTTGCCAGAATGAGCTTAACAACAGCACCAAATGCCGATGTGTCATCTGTTACCAGTTTAATGTTTAAGTTATATTTTCGGTTATTCTCGTCAATTCTCTGATTCATTAATGTCACAATTTCCGCTGGGATTACCTGATCCGTATACTTCCGAACCGTATGTCTAGTATGCATAGCTTCTTTCATATCCATTTTATTTCTCCCCTAAGATTACTAATCATACTATTTATATAAAAATAACATCGAAATTACTCTTAGATACTATCTAGGCGTATAAAAATTTTGCGTGTAATACACATGATACTCTCCACCAAAACTTACGCCCACTCCCAGTCTTTTAAAATCACCCAATATATTTTTTCTATGCCCCTCAGAATTCATCCATCCTTCATGGGCATAAATAGCATTACTTTGTCCTGCAGCAATGTTTTCTCCTGCCCTACTATACATTATCCCTTGATTTTTCATTCTATCGAAAGGACTTTGCCCTTTTAGATTGGTATGACTAAAGAAATTCCCTGTTACCATATCTATACTATGGAGTAAACTCGATTTGGCTGCTTTATCATCCCAGACAAAGGGCTTCAAACCATTTCTAACTCTTACTGAATTTGCAAGATCAAACACCTGCATTTCATATGCTTTCACCAATTCATTGCTTGGTTTTCCATAAAAGCCATTTAGTGAATGTTCCGTATTCTTTTCAATAATAAGAACGGATGTTACTGTTTGATTTCGATGGATATCATAGAAAATAGTAACATAAGAATGATCTATGGAAAAAGTATTAGCTTCTTTTTTATCCGCACTCAATAAATATCTTGTATTTCCTTTTTGGATATATGAGAGAGGTTCTCCATAGGCCTTTTTTACGTCTGCACTGGTCGAACCGAATTTAATTCCTTTTTTGGATTGCCAGTTAGTTGAATTCGTATATAAACCAACTACCTTGCCATCTTTAATTCCTACTTGTATGTAATTCTTGTAATCTTTATTGTATATAAACCATGTAAAGCCATATTCAGAAACATCTTGCCTGTCAGGCTCTCCCAATTGATTTATAACATGTTCCTTGCTGTCTCCAATGGCTATATTATATAAAACGAACTCTGCATTATTAACCTGAGGTACTTCCTTCTTATCATTATTATTTATAACAGGCTCATTGCCATCACTATAAATATATGTAGAACCTGTATTTTCATCATAAGCCACATTCTTTCCTAAAATCTGCGCAACAGTACGCATAGGAAGATAGGTTGTACCATTGTAGATCATAGGTTTTTGAGGGAGTTCTGCTCTGGTTCCTTCTACATAAATAGGCATATCTCTAAAAATGACCTGAATATTTTTAATAACCTCTGCTGCGTTAACATTGAAGTTAGTAAATAGGATTGCTGCAGCACTAAATCCTAAGATAAAATATTTAAAGCGTTTCATAAAACACCTCCTAAATGTTTTCAGCTAAATTTTTTAAGTATTATACCATGAAAAAGCATCGAGTTAAACACATATTGGATACCTTTCCAGAAAGATCAATATGTTTATTACTTTATATGAGCTTTACAGATAACTTTTGTAGCTTTGCCCTAATTCTATCGCTTATATCTGAATCAGTAATGATTCCATTGAAATCTTCTAATGCCGCAAATCTATAGGTGCTATCTACATCAAATTTCTCCTTTTCCACAAGCAAAAATGCTTCCTTACTGTTAGAAATAACGACTTCTTTAACATTACCATCTTCTAAGCTTACGGTATGAGCACTATTGGTAGTTAAATTGACCCCTCCACTTCCTACAAAACCCTTATTAAAAATATATTTAGAAATATTTTTAACAACCTCCGAGCCTAAAACACCACCGGAACTATTGTCGTATATACCGCCTATACATATTATTTTTACAGTTTCATTATTATTAAACAAGGAAGGAATTATAGACATATTCGTTATTAACGTTATCTTTTTGGTATTATTTGCTATTAATTGCGCCAGATAATAATTTATGCTTGAGGATTCTAAAAAAACTACATCTCCATCCGATATAAGATCAAAAGCTTTTTCAGCTATTAACTCCTTATTGTCAGAGTTTTCTTTTAACCTGGTACTTATAGGACTGCTTTCTAAAAACTTTCTCTTTAAAATAGCTCCCCCATAAGTCCTTTGAAGAAGCTGTTCAGCTTCTAATCTTTGCAAATCCTTTCTGATCATGCTTTCTGAAACATTAAAGAGCTCACTTAGTTCTTTTACTTTAACCCTGCCATTTTTATTGAGCAGCTCCAAAATCTGCTCTAATCTTTCTTCGGTAAACATCTAAACACCTCATCAATTATTATCATTTGTTCTCATTCTTAATTATTATTATAACATAACGACTCAAACGATACAAAAAAACTTGCACAACAGCAAAAAATGATATAAAATAATAATAAACAGAATCAAATAGTAATATACATTTACTAGAGCTACTCCAATTACCATATAATTTAGCGTAATAGGGTAATGCCTAGCGTGATAATTTATGTGGTTGGGTATCCTTAAAACGAATCGAGTAACCTATTATTTTAAGGATACCTAATTTTTCTTTATAGAAAAATATTCGCAGTTAAAAAAGTTACTCTTGCCATTTAAAATGCGGCAGCCGTACAATACTTATTAAGTCTGAATAATGGAGGATAATATGTATAACTGTATTATATTTGATATTGACGGTACACTTATTGACAACGAAACCGCAGACCTTTTATCTCTTCAAAGAGTAGTATATGAAGAACTTAATAAGAATTTGAGTTTGGATGAATTAAGGTTTTCATTAGGTATTCCCAGTGAAATATCCTTACGTCAGCTTGGAATCAATAATGTTTCAGAGGCCTGTAACAAATGGAATAAATACTTTAAAGAATATTTTCAGCATGTAAAAATTTTTGATGGCATTAAGGAAACTTTGATGAAACTGAATCAAATGGAAATACTGACTGGCATAGTCACTTCAAAAACAAAAGAAGAATTTCTAAATGATTTTATACCAATGGGCTTAAATGATTATTTTAAGATAGTAGTTTGCGCAGATGATACTGAAAAACATAAACCTCATCCGGACCCAATTCTACATTTTCTTAAACAATCCGGTGCAGATAAATCAAAGGCAATATATATAGGTGACACCAAATATGATATGGAATGTGCATTAGGCGCTGGCATTGACTTCGCCTTAGCGTTATGGGGTGCCAAATCATCAACAGGAATCAATGCAAACTATATTCTTGATCATCCTAAACAAATATTAGAACTTATAAATGCGCCTATGGCATAATAAAAGCAGAAAAATATTTATTCCCGATTTTTTTCATTATAGCAATTCAATACTTTTCTAAGCAAAAAAGCCTTACCTTGAGAATCTCTTCTCAAAGTAAGGCTCTATTTCCGTATTATGTATACTCTTTACACCTTTAATTTCAAGCAAAGAGTGAATCTAAAGAAACTGAAAATCCTGGTAAAACAAAGGAACATATTTCACCAGTATTGACTTTTATATCCGCCTGCTCATAGAGTCCATCATTATTTAAACAATAAACTGTGATAGCATTTTTCATTGGATTAACAATCCAATATTCTTTTACTCCATATTGCATATATAAATTCAATTTAGTAATTAAATCATGGGATTGATTCGAAGGGCTTAGGATTTCGACAATAAGAGTTGGAACACCGATATATTTATTTTCATTCAATCCAGTCTTATCACATATAATACTTAAATCCGGAATAACAATTGTCTTTGCTGAAATCCCCTCTTTTTTCAGCTCTATATCATATGGAGCCTGAAATACTTCACAAGTACTCCCTTTTCCTTCTAAATAGAGCATAAATTTTGTATTAAGTCTTCCGGAAATTCTTTGATGTTTTGTAGATGGAGATGGGGACATATAAATAATACCATCTATATATTCAATTATGGCATCATTTTTCTTTCTAAGTTCAATGTACTCTTCAAAAGAAGCATAAGCATTGGAAGCCAACACATTACCTCATCCCTTCCATAATACTCTTATATACAAATAGTATAGCATATAGAATGTTATTATTGTAAAAAATCTATAAGAAAATTTTATATCCACTTAAATAATAGTTTGAACAAATTGAATTCTAATTATTATTTTTCACTTGGATATATCTGTTAAGAATTAGATTTGTTCCTTCTTAATCATTTTTTCATTAAATTAGGCTCAAAAACCAAAAAACCCTACTCAGATTTTCATCCAAGTAAGGCTCTATTTACGTGTATATGTATGGTGGAGGTGGGGGGAATCGAACCCCCGTCCGAAAATCCATATATCGTGGTCTCTTCCATCATAGTCGTTACTTTGGATTTCCCTCAGTAAGACGCCTAACGACAGGCTTCAAACCTCGGTAGCTTCATAGATACGATCATCTCCGCAAAGCTTAGGAGTGAAAGTTGCCCACTAGTCGATGCCTCTTCTTAGACCGTGGGTTATCTAAGAGAGACAGCTGCTTTAATTAAGCAGCAAATGCAAAATTATCTTCTGCGTTTACTTTTAAGTTCCAGATTTTAACGCAGCTCCGGAATCTGCGGATGGCTGCCCCAATATACGTGACTCCCGTCGAAACCTGTACACCCCCATGATAGAAGGTTAATATAAATTTTTAACCTTGAAGTCTTTTTCTGCTTGACGCCTTTGGTCTTTTTTAGCTATATCTTCTCGTTTATCATATAGCTTCTTACCTTTTGCAACACCTATTAGAACTTTTACTAAGCTGCCTTTAATATAAAGCTTCAAAGGAACTAAAGTATAGCCCTTTTGTGTTACCGCACCCAAAATCTTATTGATTTCCCGTCTATGAAGAAGCAGTTTTCTTGTTCGAAGTGGATCTTTGTTGAAAATGTTCCCCTTTTCATAAGGATTGATGTGCATATTATAAATAAAAACTTCTCCGTCTTTTACACGAATAAAGCTTTCTTTTATACTGGCTTTGCCCATACGGATAGATTTAACTTCCGTTCCGGCAAGAACAATCCCTGCTTCATAGGTATCTTCAATAAAATAATCATGATGAGCTTTTTTATTTTGTGCTATGAGTTTATATTCGGATTCTGTTTTTGGCATAACACGACTCTCCTAAATTTATTGCTTTAAAGGGTGCAGAATTAATTATAACATATTTATAATGTTTTTCAAGGTTTTTCATATTCCTTTTTCTGTAATAAGAACCAATTGTATAAAAAATTTCGCTTGCAAAGCTCTCACACGAGCGCGGTCGACAAAGCCGATGTCATACAATTTGCGCGAGTGCGTATTCTGCCCTGGGGGCTTTTTATTCCATAGGAACTCCGGAGAAATTTCCTATGGGATAAAAAAGTGATTTTTGCGACATATTAAAATAATGATTGTATTTTGTCTAGTTATGGCATACACTAATACTATGGATTTTAAAAATATCCACAGGAGGACTCGCCATGTTTCGGAAAAATAGATCAATGTTTGTATCTATGGACCAAAAGTATCAAAAGCTAAAAAGAAGATTTTATACCCTTGTTTTCTTATTTCTTCTTTTTATATGTGGGACAACCTATTATCTGTATTTAAACTACGACTATTTTGCATTCAAACATCTCATCAGCCAAAACTATATTTATACGGATACTTTGGATGAACTTTATAAAAAAGAACTGAATCGGGATGTAAACGGAGAATATTATAAAAACTTCGACAATCTTGTTATGTCTATCGTAACACGAGAAATAAGAGAATTAAATAATGATAAATATACATATCAATACCTTCCTGAAAACTATAAGAAAACTAAGGAAGAAGAAAAAAATGAAGCAAAAAAATCATATGTCGAAGAAATTTCTAAAGAGATCGTATATCTTAAGCTGACGAATTTCTCAGAATACACCCAGGACTTTATGAAAAAGCAAACGAAAACACTAAAAAACTACCCCAATATTATTATCGATTTAAGAGACAACCTGGGCGGAGATATCTTTGCTCAATATTATATGAGCGATTTATTTCTTCCAAAAGATAAAACGATTTCCTATGACATCACTCGTTCTAAGCTATTTACAAGAATTGTAAAGAGCAAAAGGAAACAATTGCTTCAGTATAATAATATTATTATCTTACAAAACGGCAATACTGCCAGTTCCAGCGAGGGATTTATCTCCTCATTAAAGGATAACCTGGACAATGTTATACTAATAGGGGAAAATACCTTTGGAAAGGGAATCGGGCAATTTACTCTTCCTTTGAAAAAAGGATTTGCTATTAAAGCAACTACTCTTCTTTGGAATACACCAAAAAATATTAACATCCAAGGGGTAGGTATAAAACCGGATATAGAATATACAAAAGAAGATATTGTTGATTATGCAGTTGCATACATCAATAAACAGCAAAAATAAAGACGAAGATTTTTTTCTTCGTCTTTATTTTTGTGCGGTCACTACCGTTGCATAGGAGTTCCAGTCATAAGGCTCTCCTTTAAAACTTCCATACCAGTTTATATTTTTTAGTCCCAAATCCGTTAACATCGTTTTTAGTATCTCATAACGAAGGGGAAACAGAGAAATTTCATTTTCAAATGTCTCATTGGTTTTGTTCACTTTTAAAGTAGTCTTAAAGGCAACCTTGTTTTCTGCTTCATGATAGTCGTATTCTCTTATAAAGGATACATCCTCATTTTCTATTGGAGGAAGTTCTGTTACGTTTTGAGTAATAATTCTATCGTAGTTGATGATTTGCAGGATAAGCACTCCTCCAGGCTTTAAAAGAGAAACCATCTGCTTAAGAACCCCTTTTATTTGAGGAATTCCTGATAAATGTACCAGTGTGTTCCCAATACAGATCACGCCGTCAAAGTGACTTTCGGAGAAGTTTGCTTCTAAATGTTCCATGTTCATTACTTTAAATTCAACGGGAAGTTCTCTTCCTGCTATTTTTTCACTTGCAATTTGAATCATTTTTTGGTCTAAATCAATGCCTAAAACCTCGTATCCCTTTTCTCCCAGAAAAATATCCAGTTCCCCAGTGGAGCACCCCACGTCTAATATTTTCCCCTTTTCCTGTAAAAGATTCTTTTCAATAAAAGTTTTGCAAGGATCAGAAAGAGGAAAAACTTTGTCATAATAAGTACTTAATGTTTCATAGAATCCCATATTATATCTCCTCTATCTCTTTTTCTTCCAAATCATCGTCAGGCAATACCAAGGAAAAATCAATTGTTCTTTGAATGGTATCGGCTTTTGTAAGTTTTACTTTTACCTGATCACCCATTCTATAGATTTTCTTGGTTTTCTCTCCGATAAATAAATAATGCTGCTCATCAAAAATATAATAATCGTCATCCATATCCGAAACATGAACAAGACCTTCTACTGTATTGGGCAGTTCCACATACATTCCCCAGGAAGTAATACCTGAAATGATGCCATCGTATACTTCTCCGATCTTGTCCTTCATGTATTCAACTTTTTTCAATTGCTCAGTCTGTCTTTCTGCCTCTTCAGCCATTCTTTCTCTAATCGAACAGTGCTTTGCAACATCAGGCATTTTCTTTCTAAGTCTGTTTTGAGTTTTTTCATTCAGTTGTCCATTTAAATTTGCCTTAATAATTCTATGAATTTGTAAGTCAGGATAACGTCTTATAGGTGATGTGAAATGACAGTAATACTTTGCTGCCAAACCAAAATGTCCATCATTGCTGGCAGTATATCTTGCCTGCTGCATAGAACGAAGCACCAAACGGCTAATGACATTTTCCTCCGGTTTTCCTGCTATATCTGCCAAAACCTTTTGTAAATCCTTCGGATGAATATTGGAAGTTCCTTTTATTCTATATCCAAAATTATAAATAAAAGTAGAGAGTTTCAGTATCTTTTCAGGGTCAGGGTCCTGGTGAGAACGATAGATGAAAGGAGTGCCCTGCCAAAAATGATCTTCTGCGATGGTTTCATTGCATACTAACATAAATTCTTCAATAATTCTTGTAGCAATGTTTCTTTCATAAGGACGAATGTCTATAGGATGGCCTTCTTCATCCAATATGATTTTGGCTTCTTCAAAGTCAAAATCAATGGCTCCTCTTTTATCTCTTTTCTTATTAAGGATAAGACATAACTCTTCCATCAGTTTAAAGAAATCAATATAATCCTTGTAGCGTTCCATCAGTTCTTCATCTTGGTCTACTAGAATCTTCTTCACATTGGTATAAGTCATACGCTCATCAATATTAATAACTGTCTCTGCGATTCTATGATTTCGGACAATGCCCTCTTTGTCTATATCCATGATGCAGCTAAGGGCCAATCGATCAACCCCTGCATTTAAAGAACAAATGCCATTGGATAATTTATGAGGAAGCATAGGAATCACTCTGTCAACCAAATAAACGCTGGTTCCTCGTTTCATAGCTTCTTCATCAAGGGGAGTATTTTCTTTTACATAATGGGTTACATCGGCAATATGTACGCCCAGTCTGTATAATCCATTCGGAAGTTTTTCAAGAGAAATGGCATCGTCTAAATCTTTTGCATCTTCCCCGTCAATAGTAACCATCCTGACATTACGGAGATCTTCGCGGTTTTTTATATCCTCTTCCTGTACTTCTTCAGGAATGTTTTGAATCTGTTTCATTACCTCTTCCGGGAAATCTGTAGGCATATCAAACTGTCTGATAATCGCCAATATATCTGTTTTAGGATCATTAATATGTCCAAGGATTTCTATAATTTCTCCTTCAGGATTTCTCCTGTCTTTTCCCCAGTCAGTAATTTTTACAACGACTTTGTGTCCGGTAACTGCCCCCATATTATCTCCTTTGGGGATAAAGATGTCTTTTGCAAAGTTTTTATCATCAGGAATAACAAATCCGAAATATTTGCTTTGTTCATAGGTTCCTACGATCTTATCAGAGCCCCGTTCGATAATTTGAATAATTTCTCCTTCAGCTCTTTTTCCTTCAATCGCAGGTTTAGTGATTTTACAAAGGACTTTATCCTTATGCATAGCACCATTGACGCCTTCAGCAGGAATAAAAACATCTTTTGCGTCCGGATCATCCAGGATTAAAAAGCCGTAGCCTTTTGCATTTCCTTGAAATGTGCCAATCACCATATTTAAGCTTTCAGGAATTGCGTATTTACCCCTTTTCGTCTTAATAATTTTACCTTCGTTGATTAATTCCTCCAATATTTGCTCAAGCATTTCTCTTTCTTTGTTAGGTACCTGCAGTATCATGCAAAGTTCCTTGATCTTCATTGCCGTATAATCTTTATGCTGCATAAAGTCTAATATAAGCTGTTTTCTATCTTTTTGTTTTTCATTTTCTTCCATAATTAACACCTCTTTTTTGTGTTCTAACGATTTATCTTTAGTATGTAGTATGCTCTAAAAATCAAAGGATAAACATAAAAACTCCCAGTTGCAAAAAACACACTTTGTATATACAAAGTGTGTTTTATTTAATCAAAATATTAAGAACCAAAGCAAGAACGATAAATAATCCTGCGCCAATCTTAGTATATTTTTCAAAAGCACCTTCTAAAGTACGAGCTTTGTTTTTTCCCCAATAAGTTTCTGCAGCACCGCCTATAGTGCCTAATCCAGCTGATTTACCTTCTTGGAGGAGAACAACAGTAATAAGTCCAAGAGCCAATACTACATATACAATTGATAAAATAATTGTAAGTGCGTTCACTTCTACACCTCCTATCCTCAATGTTTTTATTTTAGCATAACGGGGTTTTTTAAGCAAGAAGATTTAATGAAAAAATACTCGGCATTTCTGCCGAGTGATTTCGTTCCATATAATAAATTTCGTTCGTTCCATATAATTAATGCTTACTTCTTTCAAAAAAAGTTATTTTAAATTAAACCATGCATCTAAACCTAAATATTGTGCTACATCACCCAATTCTTCTTCAATGCGAAGAAGTTGATTGTATTTTGCAACACGGTCAGAACGGCAAGGTGCTCCGGTCTTAATTTGTCCTGCATTTACAGCTACAACGATATCTGCAATCGTTGCATCTTCGGTTTCTCCGGATCTATGGGAAACAACTGCAGTCATTCCTGCTCTGTTTGCCATTTGAATCGCATTGAAAGTTTCGGTTAATGTTCCAATTTGATTTACTTTAATAAGGATGGAATTAGCAACGCCATTTTCAATACCTTTGGATAATCTTTCAGTATTGGTTACGAACAAGTCGTCTCCAACCAATTGAATTCTGCTGCCTAATCTTTCAGTTAACAGTTTCCATCCTTCCCAGTCTTCTTCGTTTAATCCATCTTCCAAAGAAATGATTGGGAATTTATTTACCAGGTCTTCATAGTAAGCAACCATTTCTTCAGATGTTCTTACTATTTCTTGACCTTTCATTTTGCTTTCGCCAGGGAAATGATATTTCTTGGTTTCTTCATTGTACAATTCGGAAGCAGCCGCATCGATTGCAATACGGATATCGTCCCCAGGTTTGTATCCTGCTTTTTCAACTGCATCAATAATAACTTGAATTGCTTCTTCGGAAGATGCTAAGTCAGGAGCAAAGCCTCCTTCATCACCTACTGCAGTTGATAATCCTTTATCTTTTAATACTTTTTTAAGGTTGTGGTATACTTCTGCACACATTCTTAATGCTTCTTTGAAGGATTTTGCACCAACAGGCATAATCATAAACTCCTGGAGGTCTACAGTGTTATCTGCATGTTCTCCACCATTTAAGATATTCATCATTGGTACTGGAAGCACTTTAGCATTAAATCCGCCAAGATATTGATATAATGGCATGTCTAATGCTTCAGCAGCTGCTTTTGCAACAGCCATGGATACTCCAAGGATTGCGTTGGCACCTAATTTTCCTTTGTTTGGTGTGCCGTCTAATTCAATCATTTTATTGTCTATTGCAACCTGGTCAAGAGCATTCATTCCAATAATTTCTTCTGCAATGATATTGTTTACATTATCCACTGCATTTTGAACGCCTTTACCTACATATCTGTCTCCGCCATCTCTTAGCTCTACAGCTTCAAAAGCCCCTGTTGATGCTCCTGAAGGTACAGCAGCTCTTCCTAATACTTGTCTTCCTTCTGCATCAACAATAACTTCAACTTCTACTGTAGGATTGCCTCTAGAATCAAGAATCTCTCTAGCAAATACATCTAAAATTTCTAAATATCCCTTCATCTTGCTTCTCCTTTCAATAATATCAAATTATTATTTTAAAGTAGGTGTACTACTTTCTGATGAGAAGTGACTTTCCAGTCATTTCTTCTGGTTGTTCAAGTCCCATTAAGTCAAGAAGAGTAGGTACAATATCTGCTAGTTTTCCACCTTCTCTTAATTCTATTCCTTCACCAGCATTTACCAAGATGAATGGTACTGGATTTGTCGTGTGAGCTGTAAAAGGTTCTCCATTTTCATAATCAACCAATTGCTCTGAGTTTCCATGGTCAGCACAAATAAACATCTGACCGTCAACTTTTAAGATAGCTTCATATACACGACCAACACAGGCATCCACAGTTTCTACAGCCTTAACTGCTGCATCCATAATACCTGTATGTCCTACCATATCCGGATTTGCATAATTGATAATGATAACATCGTAATTTTCGGAGAGAATTGCCTCAACAAGACGATCGGTAACTTCAATGGCGCTCATTTCCGGTTTAAGATCGTAAGTCGCAACTTTTGGTGATGGAACCAAGATTCGATCTTCTCCTTCATTTGGCTTTTCTATACCGCCATTAAAGAAGAAAGTTACATGGGCATATTTTTCAGTTTCTGCAAGGCGAAGTTGTTTTAAGCCTTTTTCAGCCAAATATTCTCCAAAGGTTTTTGTAAGTTTTGTAGGTTTAAAAGCAACGGATTTGTTTTTAATAGTAATGTCGTACTCAGTGAATGCAACGTACTTCACTGGGAAGAAACCGTTGGCTCTTTCAAAACCTGCGAATTCTTCATCACAAAAACATCTTGTGATTTCTCTTGCTCTGTCAGGTCTAAAGTTAAAACAAATAATAGAATCATTTGCTTTGATCGTAGCTGTAGGTTCACCATTGGTCAAAATAACGGTTGGAAGTACGAACTCATCATAAACTTCGTTTTCATAGGATAATCCTACTGCTTGTACTGCATCTTCAGCTTTTTCTCCGGTACCTAAAACCATAGCATCGTACGCGAGATTTACTCTTTCCCATCTGTTGTCACGGTCCATAGCATAGTATCTGCCCATAACCGTAGCAATTTTTCCTACTCCGATTTCATCGATTTTGTCCTGCAATTGCTGAACATAATCTTTACCGGATGCGGGAGGAGTGTCTCTTCCATCTAAGAAAGCATGTACATAAACTTTTGATAATCCATGTTTCTTAGCTAATTCCAATAGGGCGTATAAGTGAGTATTGTGACTATGTACACCACCATCGGATAATAGGCCATATAAGTGAAGTGCAGAATCATTTTGTTTGCAGTTTTCTACTGCATCTAGCAATGCTTCGTTTTCAAAAAAATCTCCATCTTGGATAGACTTTGTGATTCTTGTCAGTTCTTGATATACAATTCGACCTGCACCAATGTTTAAATGCCCTACTTCAGAGTTTCCCATCTGACCTTCTGGAAGGCCTACATCCATTCCACTGGCATACCCTTTTACGAAAGGATATTTTTCCATTAAACTGTCCAGAACGGGAGTATTCCCTTTGCATACAGCATTTCCATCGCAGCGGTCATTTAGTCCAAAACCGTCAAGTATCATTAATACGGTTGGTTTTTTCTTCATTATTAATGCTCCTTCTATGAACAATCTTAGTCGTTGTAATTTACAATTTTGCTAAAATCTACTTTCAAGCTTGCTCCACCAACTAAGCCTCCATCAATATTTCCCATTTCGAAAAGTTCTTTTGCATTTGCGGCATTTACACTTCCGCCGTATTGCACACGAAGGGACTCAGCTACAGAAGCATCATAGATTTCTGCTACAACTTGGCGAATTGCAGCACATACTTCTTCAGCTTGTTCGGATGTAGCGGTCTTGCCTGTACCAATAGCCCATATAGGTTCATAAGCAATAACTACATCTTTAGCTTTTTCTGCTGGAACATCTTTTAAAGCGATTTTTGTTTGAAGTCGAACCAGATCAACAGTAATACCCTGTTCTCTTTGTTCCAAGGTTTCTCCTACGCAAATAATAGGAATGAGGTTATGTTCAATAGCTTTAAGAACTTTTTTATTTACGATTTCATCCGTTTCTGCAAAATATGCTCTTCTTTCAGAGTGTCCGATAATGACATATTTTACACCTAATTCAACTAACATATTTGGTGCAACTTCTCCTGTATAAGCTCCGCTTTCTTCAAAGTGCATATTTTGAGCACCTACAGCAATATTGGTTCCTTTAACTGCATCCAATACAGCTGGAAGACAAACATAAGGCGGACAAAATACTACATCAACATCAGCAGTATTTACTAAAGGTTTTAATTCCTCTACTAATTTTACCGCTTCTGAAGGGGTTTTATTCATCTTCCAATTTCCTGCAATAATTTTTTTTCTCATAATAAAGCCTCCCGATTATTCTTTATCGTCTGCTGCTACTACTCCAGGCAATTCTTTACCTTCAAGGAATTCTAATGAAGCTCCCCCACCAGTAGAAATATGAGTCATCTTATCGCCAAATCCTAATAGATTTACTGCTGCAGCGGAATCTCCTCCACCGATAATGGTTGTTGCATCAGTTTGTGCTAAAGCTTGTGCAACTGCCATTGTTCCTTGTGCGAAGTTTTCAAATTCGAATACGCCCATAGGTCCGTTCCAAACAACGGTTTTAGCGTCTTTTACTGCATCCGCATAAAGTGCTCTTGTTTCTGGTCCGATATCAAGACCTTCCCAATCAGGCTCAATTCCGCCTCTTGGTACTACTTTGAATGGAGTATCGTTTTTAAATTCTTGAGCCACTACGTGATCTACAGGAAGTAAGAATTTTACGCCTTTTTCTTCTGCTTTTTGAATCATTTCTTTTGCAAAATCAATTTTATCAGCTTCTAATAAAGAAAGACCCACTTCATTACCCATTGCTTTAAGGAAAGTATAAGCCATTCCTCCGCCAATGATTAATGTGTCTACTTTCTCAAGGAGATTGTTGATTACGTTAATTTTGTCAGATACTTTTGCTCCACCTAAAATTGCAACGAAAGGTCTTACAGGATTATTTACTGCATTTCCTAAGAATTCGATTTCTTTTTGCATTAAATATCCAACAGCGCAATCTCCTTCGATGAATTGAGTAACACCAACATTGGAGCAGTGCGCTCTATGAGCTGTACCGAAAGCATCGTTTACAAATACGTCTGCAAGACTTGCAAGTTCTTTGCTGAAGTCATCAATGTTCTTTGTTTCTTCTTTACGATATCTTGTGTTTTCAAGAAGAACAACGTCTCCTTCTTTCATTTCAGCTACAGCTTTTCTTGCATTTTCTCCAACAACGTTATCATCTTTTGCAAATACTACTTCTTGTCCTAATAATTCGCTTAATCTTTTTGCAACCGGTGCTAAAGATAATTCTGGTTTAGGCTCTCCCTTTGGTTTTCCTAAGTGAGAACAAAGGATAACTTTTCCACCGTCATTGATTAATTTTTTAATAGTTGGAAGTGCTGCAACAAGTCTGTTTTCATCGGTAATAGCACCATCTTTTAAAGGTACGTTAAAATCACATCTTACTAATACTCTTTTTCCTTTAACTTGAATATCATCTACTGACTTTTTGTTCAGCATGGGTTTCCCTCCTCAATATTATATATCCGAATTAACAAGAAAGCGACAACGTCGCACTTGTAAAATTAGAAAGTTTGTCCCTTGAAAGCAAAACGAACTTTCTAATTTCATAAAATAAGGTCCGGTCCTATAGTTATAACTACAAAACCGGACCTTTTTGGGTCTTTCAATTATTATAAACGTTCTGCAATGTATTTTGTAAGGTCAATAATTCTGTTGGAGTAACCCCATTCATTGTCATACCAGGAAACAACTTTTACTAAGTTTCCGTCGATTACCATTGTGGATAATCCATCAACGATAGAGGAACGAGGATCTTTCTTGAAGTCAACAGATACTAATGGTTCATCAGTATATCCTAATACTTTGTCGTCAGCAGCAGCTTTTAATGCAGCATTAACTTCTTCAACTGTTACAGTTTTTCCTAATTCTACAGTTAAATCAACTACAGATACTGTAGGAGTAGGTACACGCATAGCCATACCAGTTAATTTTCCTTTAAGAGAAGGAATAACTTTAGCAACAGCTTCTGCAGCTCCAGTTGTTGTAGGAATAATGGATTCAGCAGCAGCACGAGCTCTTCTTAAGTCTTCGTGAGGTAAATCCAAAATTCTTTGGTCATTTGTGTAAGAGTGAACTGTTGTCATAATTCCTCTCTTAATTTCGAATTTATCATGAAGAACTTTAGCAAATGGTGCTAAGCAGTTTGTTGTACAAGAAGCATTGTCCACGATATGATCTTCTGCAGGATTGTAATCTCCTTCGTTAACTCCCATAACGATGGATTTTGTTCCTTTTCCAGGAGCGGAAATGATAACTTTTTTTGCACCTGCATCAATATGTAATTGAGCTTGATCTTTCTTTCTGAAGATACCTGTAGATTCGATTACGATATCTACACCTAATTCTCCCCAAGGAAGGTTAGCAGGATTTCTTTCAGCGATTACTTTGATTTCTTTACCATTAACAACTAAAGCGCCTTCTTTAGCTTCAACTGTTCCTTCAAATTTTCCAAAGCAAGTATCATATTTTAATAAATGAGCTAATGTTTTAGGATCAGTTAAGTCATTGATTGCTACAACATCCAATCCTTGTGCGATTGCTACTTTGAATGCATTACGTCCAATACGTCCAAAACCGTTAATTGCGATTTTTGCCATTGTTACATTCCTCCTAATTATTATTAATTTTATTTTAGGTTATAGAGACATAAAATTTGTCCCTATAACATAATAACACAAATTATAATTTTTCACACCTGATAATTTCATTTGCAGCACCTTCATCCATCACAATACATCCATTTTTAAGCAGATGCCCTGCTGCTTTGATGGCTTGAGCTTTAGAAGTTCCTCCTGCCAGTGCAATCATATAAGGAATTTTTTTAATATCGTCTAGTTTTATTCCAACAGTGCGGGAAGTATAGACTATATTTCCACTGGGATTAAAATAGTATCCAAATGCTTCTGCAACAGCTTCTTTTCTTCTTAAGAAGTCTAAAATCGGCTCTGGAAGGCCTCTTTTTTCCGCCATTTGTAGAGCATTCCCAATTCCGAAAATTAATATGTCTGTTTTTGAAACTTTTTTCAAAGTCTCTTGAATTTCAGGTTCTTTAGTAATGCTCTCTAAAGATTTTTTACTTAAATGATCGGGAATATTCAACAATTTATATTCTGCTCCTAACTTTTGAGCCAATTCGGAAGCTAAGGTATTGGATTGGTATTCTACTTGATGCCCTACACTTCCTCTGGCGGGCAAAACGAATACATCATCATATGTACTGCTTAAGGGTTGAATCGCCTTAACCATGTAATTTACTGTACTTCCTCCGGTAATTGCAATAGTATTTCCCGGTTTGATAATACTCATCAAAAGTCTGGCCGCAGCTTTCCCGATATCTTTTTTAAACATATCATTTTCATCGGAATTTCCTGGGACAATAACTACTTTATTAACATTTAATATCTTTGAAACTTTGTTTTCCAGTTCAGTAAGACCTTTTAACGCATAAATTAAATCTTCCAAGTCTCGAACAATCATGTATCCTTCTGAAGTTATTTCCATTCCTAAAGAAGTAACTTTGATGAAATCATATTGTCTTAAAAAATCGACTTCAGCTCTAACTACTCTTTCAGAAAGATTTAAATTAGCTGCTAAGGCCCTTCTTCCTATGGGAGCAGAGTATAGAACTGTTTTTAGAATCTCATATCTTCTCTCCAAAGCTAAGATTCCTTCAGGAATGATCTTCTGTAGTGTCACATGTAAATTTGTCATATGAACGCCCCTTGGGTACATTATTGTCCCGCTGTACGATTTAAGTCCCACACAAACTAAAATAAAACGTGCAACAGTTGCACACATTTGCAAACCTGTAATATTTAATCCCTTACAAGCAAGACAAACTTTCCAGTTCAAAAAAAAAGATATTTTGTATCTTCGTTTATATTGTAACGAATATGATACAAAATATCAAGAATAATTTCAAAAAATATGGTACAAACTTACTTTACCAACTCTTTATTTTTTTATCTTTATACCATGCTCGTCCAAAACCGAAAGAGCAATATTTGAGGCGTGGTCTGATATTCTTTCCAGATTGCTTATTACATCCAGAAATACCACTCCAGAAGTAGCACTGCAGGCATTTTTCGCAAGCCTGTCAATATGTCTTTGTCGAAGTTCTTTTTCCATCTTGTCAACAATATCTTCATGGGGCTCGACAGTCTTAGCCAATTCTGCATTGCTTTCTTCCCTTGCTTTAATTGCATCTTCAAAACACTCAATACATTTTTCAGACATCGTCTTTAATTCCAATACTGCAGAATCCGATAACTGTACCTTTTCTTCGATTGCAAACTGAGCAAGTTCTGCAATATTTTCAGCGTGATCCCCTACTCTTTCAATATCTCCGACAATGTGAAGCAGTCCCGTAACAAGGGCACCCTGTTTTTCGTTTATAGGAGAATTTGAAATCTTTACAAGGTATGGTGTAATGGTTCTGTTTAAAACATTAATGCTTTTTTCTCTTTTAAGTACTTGCTCTACTTTTTTCTCATCTTTTTCCAATAAAGCTTCCATAGCCACTTTTACATTTTCTGCAGCCATTTGTCCCATTCTTACCACTTCTTTAATGGCATTTTCAACTGCAAACGTAGGCGTTTCAAGAATTCTTTCGTCTAAATGACGAAGACCGCTTTCATCTTCTTCATCTTTTCCTCTAACAAGTTTTCCAGATAAATAAACAAGCATTCCACCAAAAGGAAATAAAATAATTGTATTTGCTATATTAAAGATCGTATGAACAACACTTATTTCTGTCATGCTTATCAATTCTGCTCCAAATGTCGGATTGATAAAATAGAAATATGTAATGCCAACTATTGAAAATATAATTGTTCCTATTACATTAAACAGTAAATGAACATACGCTGCTCTTTTTGCAATTTTTGTTGCCCCAACACTTGAAAGTAATGCTGTAACACAAGTTCCGATATTTTGTCCCATAATAATGTATACGGCAGCATTCCAAGGCACCAAAGAAGCTGCAGCTAGAGTCTGTAAGATACCTACAGAAGCCGAACTGCTTTGAATAATGGCTGTAACGGCAAATCCTGCAAAAATTCCTAAAAGAGGATTTTTTCCTAACGTTAAAAAAGCTTCTGCAAAAACCGGTGAGTTTCTAAGTGGTCTAACGGCATCTCCCATCATTTCAAGTCCCACAAAGAGAATACCAAATCCAGCTACAATTTCACCAATCTGCTTTAGAGTCTTTTTCTTAGCGAATAACATCATAGCAACCCCAATTGCAATTGCCAATGGAGCCAATTCTGATGGATTAAGAAATTTCGCCCACTCTGCACTGGATACAATCCATCCGGTAACTGTGGTACCTATATTCGCTCCCATTATAACTCCTGCTGCCTGGGCTAGATTCATTAGTCCTGCATTTACAAACCCAACGACCATAACTGTAGTTGCAGAACTGCTTTGAATAATAGCAGTAACAATGGCACCAACTAAGACACCCATAAGTCGGTTATTTGTCAGAATCTCCAACAGTTTTTTCATTTTATTGCCTGCAGATTTTTGAAGCCCTTCCGCCATAATCTGCATTCCATAAATAAATAGTCCTAAACCTCCAATTAATGCAAAGATAATCTTGGTGTATTCTCCCATTTCCAACCCCCTGCTTTTTTTATTATGAGTAATGCAAACATTAACATTCTATCATGCAAAAAAAAATAAAATCAAGCCAATATTAATTTTTATAGCTTCTTTATGATATATCTCCAATTTTTTTAATTATTAATCATATTTTTTGTAATTAATTTGTTAAGTTTGCCTTTTGCAAGAATTACTTTTTTCAATTCCTTGTAATACTTGGATTTTCTCACATAAAAAACCCCTTGAGTATCCAAGAGGTTTTAAACTAACTTTATATTTACTTATTCTCTCCAAATAAAATGGTGCCTCCCCCAACAACTATGTCTCCATCGTAAAATACTACTGCCTGTCCGGGGGTAATTGCTCTTTGAGGCTCATCAAACTCGCATCTTAGTGTATTTTCGTCCTGCATCGTTATAACGCAGGGAGATAGTTTATGGCTGTAGCGAATTTTCGCATGAACGCTCATAGAACCTTCTAAGGTTTCAAAAGGCATAAAATTCAGCTTATTTGCATATAAAACCTTCTGAAAAATTTCGTTGTTTTCTCCCAATACCACTTCATTGGTTTGAGGTCTGATTTCTACTACATACATCGGTTTGCCAAAGGATATCCCTAATCCTTTTCTTTGTCCAACCGTATAATGAATGATTCCCTTATGCTTTCCTAATACATTGCCTTTTGTATCAACAAAGTTTCCTTTAGGAATTGAAAAATCATAATTTTGCTCGATATAACTGCCGTAATTATTATCAGGAATAAAACAAATTTCCTGGCTGTCCGGTTTTGTCGCAACACCAAGTCCAATATCCTTTGCAATTTTACGAATTGTATCCTTATCATAATCTCCCAAAGGCATCAATGTATGCTTAAGTTGATCTTGAGTAAGATTATACAAGGCATAGGTTTGATCTTTTCCAACTGCAGAAGATATTTTTAGAGCGTATCTTCCTATATCCGATAAATATACAACTTTTGCATAATGGCCAGTAGCAATATAATCCGCTCCTAATTGAAGGGCTTTATGGAGCATGGATTCCCATTTAACATATCTGTTACATGCGATGCAAGGATTAGGGGTTTTCCCTTGAGTATACTCTTCAACAAAATAATCAATAACTTTGTTCTTGAAATCATTTTTAAAATTCATCACATAATGAGGAATCCCGATTTTTTGGCACACTCTTCTGGCATCGTCAACGGCAGACAGACCACAGCAACCGCCGTGGTCTTCTACTACATCTCTTGATTCGTCCTGCCAAATTTGCATGGTCATTCCGATGACATCATATCCTTGCTCTTTCAAAAGATATGCCGCTACTGAACTGTCCACTCCGCCGGACATTCCAATAACAACCTTTTTTTTAGACATTATTCCACCTCAAATAGTTTACTCATTATCTTCAGGAATATCGTGATGATGATCATGATCCTCTTTTGGAGGCGTTAATCCTTCAATCTCTATTCCATTTTTTTGTGCATAATCCCATAAAGCAGCTTGAAGCGCTTCTTCTGCCAATACGGAACAGTGAACTTTTACTGGTGGCAGTCCGTCTAAGGCTTCCATAACTGCTTTATTAGTTATTTTCATTGCTTCTTCGATGGTTTTTCCTTTAACCAATTCTGTTGCCATACTGCTTGTAGCAACAGCTGCACCACAGCCAAAGGTTTTAAACTTTACATCTTTAATAATATTATCCTCAATATCAAGATATATTTTCATGATATCTCCACATTTAGGATTTCCAACTGTTCCTACTCCCGAAGGATTTTCAATTTCTCCAACATTTCTTGGATTCATAAAATGGTCCATTACTTTTTCACTGTACATCATTTTGAGCACCTCTTTTTTAGTTTAGATTTTGTTCTTTTTTATAAGCTTCATATAAAGGAGACATATCTCTTAATCTTTGAACGATAGGCGGCAATACCTCTAAAAGATAATCCGCTTCTTCTTTAGTATTTTCATCACCTAAAGTAATTCTTAAGGAGCCATGGGCTCTTTCATGAGGGAGTCCAATGGCTAATAACACATGGGACGGATCCAAGGAACCGGAAGTACATGCAGAGCCGCTGGATGCATAGATACCCTTCATGTCTAATAATAGCAGGAGGGATTCTCCTTCAATAAAGTCAAAAGTAAAATTGATATTATTAGGAAGTCTGTCCGTAGGATGACCGTTTAGTTTTACATGGTCAATCTTACTTGAGATTCCTTTAATGATATAGTCTCTAAGTTCTATCATCTTTTTAGTGTTTTCTTCCATATTTTCAACTGCAAGCTCCAGAGCTTTTGCTACACCTACGATGCCTGGTACGTTTTCTGTACCGCCTCTTCGGCCTCTTTCTTGCGCACCTCCATGAAGCAGTGGCTTTATCTTTATTCCTTTTCTTATGTATAATACACCTACACCTTTAGGACCATGGAATTTGTGCCCTGAAAGAGAAAGCAAATCTACATTTGCCTTTTTTACATCAATGGGTATATGTCCCACAGCTTGCACAGCATCTGTATGAAAGACTATGCCTTTTTCTCTTGCAATTTTTCCTATTTCTTCAATAGGCTGAATGGTACCAATTTCATTATTGGCATACATGATAGAAATTAAAATGGTGTTGTCTTTTATAGCTTTCAAAACATCCTGGGGATCAACCTGTCCAAATTCATTGACAGGAAGATAAGTCACTTCATAGCCTTTGCTTTCTAAATATTCGCAGGTATGAAGTACTGCATGATGTTCAATAGCAGAAGTAATAATATGGTTTCCTTTATTTCTATATGCATCGGCAATTCCTTTTATAGCCCAGTTATCGGACTCTGTTCCTCCACTGGTAAAGTAAATTTCTTTAGGATCTGCTCCTAATAATTTAGCAATTTTATCTCTAGATTCATCTAAAGCTTGTTTATTTTTTCTTGCAATTTCATATATACTGGATGGATTGCCGAAATTCTCAGTAAAATATGGTACCATCGCTTCTACAACTTGTGGATTCATAGCAGTTGTGGCAGCATGGTCAAAATAAATCTTCTGCATTTTTGTATCACTCCTCGTTTAAAGTTTGTCAAAGTTAAATATAGTACATATACTCTTTATCATGGTTTAATTTTTCGTAATCTTTTATTAAATCCTGAAGGGTAATGGAGTCAACGACTTCATTAATCTTGTCTCCAATCTTCTTCCATACGGTTCTTGTAACACAGCAATCCCATTCGGCACATTCATTAGCCACATTTTCACTCACACAATCCACTGGTGCTAAAGACCCTTCTAATGCTCTAAGAACATCTCCCACCGTTATTTCCTCTGGAGGAACTGCTAGTGAGTATCCACCTTGTGCACCTCGAATACTTTTTACCAATCCAGCTTTTCTAAGAACTGCAATCAATTGCTCCAGATAATGCTCGGATATATCTTGCCTTTCGGCTATATGTCTTAACGCAATATGTTTATCCTGGCTATGAATTGCCAAGTCTACCATCGCTTTTAATCCATATCTTCCCTTAGTAGATAATTTCATACTATCACCTCAAGATTTAATTCCTACTTTTATAGTCGGCTTTTTGATATTAGAATAGCACTTTATCATTTCACTGTCAATAGATTTTCATGCGCGGCTATGAGCATTCTTTTTTAAAAGTGTGCCTATTTTATTGAAAAACATACTATTCATATTAATTTTGTGCAAAATCATGAAATTTTAAAAAATAAATTTTGCTCAAATCTTTTTCTTTGTGATAAGATGATAATTGTGATGACTAATTCCTAAAATGAGCATACTGATAAAAGGAATACTTTGATAAGGAGAATTTTTATGTCAGATATAAAACTTATTGCAACCGCTACCTTTGGGTTAGAATCCATTGTAAAAAATGAACTGATACATTTAGGATATACCGATGCCCAGGCTTGTGACGGCAAGGTTACTTTCACCGGAAATGAGGAAGACATCGTTCGAACAAATCTATGGCTACGTACGGCAGACCGTATTCTTCTGCAGATGGGAGAATTTGAAGCATATACTTTTGATGAGCTGTTCGAAAAAACAAAAGCCCTTCCCTGGGAGCAGTGGATCACAGAAGACGCAAAATTTACCGTCGTTGGAAAATCGGTTAAATCAAAACTATACAGTGTACCCGACTGTCAGGCAATCGTTAAAAAAGCAGTAGTAGAAAAATTAAAACAAAAATACCATATCGAATGGTTCCGTGAAACGGGACCGGAGTATAAGATTCAAGTATCTATTTTAAAAAATCTTGTTACCTTGACGATTGATACAAGTGGCGCAGGACTTCACAAAAGAGGCTACCGAACTAGATCGGTAGAAGCCCCACTAAAAGAAACCCTTGCCGCTGCCCTAATCCAGATTAGCTATTGGAATAAAAACAGAACGCTATATGATTTCTTCTGCGGTTCAGGCACTATTCCTATAGAAGCCGCTTTAATTGGAAGAAATATAGCTCCGGGATTGGGGAGATCCTTTGCCTGTGAAGCTTGGCCTCAGATAGGAAAAGACATATGGAAAAAAGAAAAAGCTAAAGCATTTCAAGCCATTGACCAAGAGTCTCAAATCCATATATATGCCTCTGACATTGATCCGAACGCCATTGAAATTGCCAAAGAAAATGCCATTGAAGCAGGGGTTGACGATTGTATTCGTTTTGAGGTACAGGACGCCAAAAAAATAAAAATCGAAGAACCCTATGGCATTTTGATCAGTAATCCTCCTTATGGAGAAAGAATCGGAGAAGAACAAGAAGTTGCCAGGCTTTATCACGCACTAGGAAATACTTTCAAAAATCAGGATACCTGGTCTGTATATATACTCACTTCCGTTGAAAGCTTTGAAAAATTATATGGCAAAAAAGCAGATAAAAAACGAAAACTTTATAATGGCAGAATCAAAGTTGATTTCTATCAATACTTTGGAGCAAAACCATCCCATTAAATAGGCACACCTTTCGGTGTGCCATTATTACAAGCCTTTTACATTAATTTTTGTGCTCCATATATTTCGGCTAAGGTATCTATCTTTTTATTAAAGTCCTCCAGCTTCTTTACATCTCCTTCTTCCCATAGCTCCCAAAACTTCTGATACAGTTCTCCTGCCTCATCTATACCACTTACATTATAGAGATTTTGTATATTGCAAAATATGTCCGAAACAATATGGGACTTTACTTGAAATTGCTCTTCTGCTTTTAAGACTTCTTCTCTTATTTCCGCCATTTCTTGATCTAATATAAATGCTGCTTCAGCCGCCTTTATTAATCGCTGCTGAATATATTCAGGCATGTTTTTGTTATATTTATAACGTAAAGAATGTTCGATCGTTGCCCAGAAATTCATTGCCAATGTACGTATTTGTATTTCAGTTAGGATTTCTTTTTGTCCCCCTGCCGTTTGAACAGGGTACAGAACAATAATATGATAGCTTCTATAGCCACTGGGTTTAATATTTTTAATATAATCTCTTTCTTCAACTATTTTTAAATCTTTGCCGTCTCGATTGCGAATCAATTCAACAACCTTATTAATGTCCTTAACAAATTGACACATTATTCGGATACCTGCAATGTCTTCTATTTTTTCTTCTATCTCAGTAAGAGGTATTTGCTTTTTCTTTGCCTTTTCTAAAATGCTGGAGATCTTTTTTACCCTACCCGTTACAAATTCTATGGGTGAATACTCATCTAATTTCCGATATTCATTTCGAATACCTTTAAATTTTATTTTAAGTTCTTCAACTGCTTGTTCATATGGAATTAACATCCTTTTCCATTCATTAATTTCCATCGAAGCCCCTCTTCCCTAATTTTTCTAAGTAACGTATCCTTTGTAAATTTTCATCCTATATTATACAGAAAAACTATACTTTTCTCAACTATAATACTTTTTTATTGATGCGCCCATATGATGAATACAATTCTAAGATTATGAGTTTAATTATTCGTTATTAATGTTGCATAGTACAAGTTTTTTTAGAATAAATTGTAGTACCGTCCAAATTGAAAGAAGGTGCTGCATGACAAAAAAGAGTTTGGTAACAGGAGCCCTTATATTGACTGCCGCCAGCTTTATCACAAGAATTCTTGGATTTGTTTATAGAATCTATATGTCAAATCTAATCGGGGCAGAAGGAATGGGATTATATCAACTGATCTTTCCCATTTATATGCTTGCCTGGACCATTTCAGCTTCAGGAATATCTCTAAGTGTTTCTAAATTAGTGGCACAAGAAAATGCAAAAAGAGAGTATGGAAATATATCTCGTATAATAAAAATATCTGTATTATTATCCGTAGGAATCGGACTTATTATTTCAGTATTTATTTATTATTTTGCTCCCTGGATCGCTACATCCATCCTTAAGGAACCACGAACCATCCTATCCTTAAAAATTCTTGCTTCCTGCGTTCCTTTTATGGCAGCAGCATCATCTATAAAAGGATATTTTTATGGCCTGCAAGAAATGACAAAACCTGCTGCTTCACAAGTACTGGAGCAGATATCAAGAATGCTTGTTATATATTTGTTAGCCTCTTTCTTTATTCCAAAAGGATTATCTTATGCTTGTGCGCTTTCTGTCATCGGAATGTGTGTGGGAGAATTAGTATCTTTCTTGTATGTATTGATCTCCTATAAAAGAAATAAGCAGAGGAAAAAGAAAGTAAAAAAACCCACATTAAATTGGTTTCAGTCCTGTAGTGCATTACTGGTTATGGCAATTCCGCTAACAGGAAATAGGTTTATCACAACTTTACTAAGTTCTATTGAAAATATTATGATTCCAATACAGCTTCAAGCCTTTGGTATGTCCAATGCCGAAGCCATCAGTATATATGGGCAATTCAGCGGAATGGCTATGCCTCTTATATTTTTCCCATCCATGCTGACAGGTTCTTTATCTGTAGCACTAGTCCCTGCCGTTTCTGAAGCGAAGGCAGTCAACAATACCAGGCAGATTCATCGAACAGTTTCTAAATCCATCCATTTTACTTGTTTAATAGGCATCGGTGCCACTTGTCTCTTTGCAGTATTTCCTAAAGAACTGGGATTATCCATTTATAATCAAGCGGATGTAGGAGATATGCTTTATTCTATGGCATGGATATGCCCTTTCTTTTATCTTCAGGCTACTTTAGCCGGCATATTAAACGGATTAGGACAGCAAATATCTACATTTAAGCACAATGTCATCGGCTCCATCATTTCTATACTTTTCATTTACTTTTTAGTACCTGTATATGGGTTTAAAGGCTTTCTATGGGCAGTTATTGTAAGTTCGATTGTCATTACTTTGTTACATTTACGAACAGTGCTCAAATACACATCATTAACTTTAGAACTTAGCAAATGGGTGATCAGACCGGCATTAGCCGCAGTTGCTTCTTCTTTGACTGCAAAATATATCTTAAATCATTACTTATTAACACAGTTTTCCTTACGTTGGAGCATGGCATTTACGCTTATTGCCCTTACCATTGTATATATCATCTTTCTATTCGTACTTCAAAGTATTTCGAAAGAAGATTTGAAGACACTTAAAAGGAACATATAATAACCCTCAAGGAAATACATCCTTGAGGGTTATTATACTTTATAGATTTTCAATTTTTATAAGTTCATATCCTGCTTCTTCAACTACGGCATTCTTTAATGCATCATCAGAAATCTCATCTGCTGATTCAACGATTGCATAGTTATTTTTTAAATCTACTTCAACGGAGTCGATGCCAGGAACTTCGCTTAATGCATTTTTTACGTGCCTCACACAGTGTTCACAGCTCATACCTTCAATATATAATTTTTTCTTCATATTATACGCCTCCATTATTTATTAATTTATTTTGTTATAAATTTTATCTAACTGGTTTAAATTTCTTTAATCTAAGAGCATTTAAGAGAACCGAAACGGAGCTAAAACTCATGGCTGCTGCAGCAAACATCGGATCCAGCTTTGGTCCTCCAAAAGCGTAAAATACACCTGCTGCCAAAGGAATTCCGGCAGTATTATAGAAAAATGCCCAGAATAAGTTTTGCTTAATATTTTTAATTGTACTTCTGCTTAATTGAAGAGCAGTTACAACATCCAATAAGTCACTTTTCATTAGAACTATATCCGCAGATTCCATGGCTACATCCGTACCGGAACCAATTGCAATTCCAATATCCGCCTGAGCCAATGCTGGTGCGTCATTAATTCCGTCTCCAACCATTGCAACCTTTTTGCCTTCTTCTTGCAATTTTTTTACTTCATTTGCTTTGTCCTCTGGCAAGACTTCAGCAAAGACTCTATCAATGCCTACTTTTCTAGCAATAGCTTCAGCGGTTCTTTTATTGTCTCCTGTAATCATAGCAACTTCTATTCCCATTTCATGAAGTTTTTTTATTGCTTTTGCACTATTTTCTTTTACCACGTCCGCCACTGCAATAATTCCTAATAAGGTATTTCCTTCTGCTACATACATAGGAGTTTTTCCTTCCATAGCCAATTGATTGGATACCTCTTCAAATGCTAGGATATTCACATTGCGGTCATTCATCAGTTTCTTATTACCAAGGATCAATTTCCTTCCTTGTATCGTTACTTCAATTCCATGTCCTGGAATCGCATTAAATGTTTCTAGTTCTTGTAATGTGATTTCTTTTTTCTCTGCTGCCCTTATAATAGATTCTCCTAATGGATGCTCAGATCCTTTTTCTGCCGATGCTGCCAATGAAAGAATTTCCTCTTCCGTTATTCCGTTTGCAGTGATAATGTCCGTTACCTCCGGTCTTCCCTCTGTGATGGTACCAGTTTTATCGAATACAATAGTTTGTACTTTATGAGCAGTTTCAAGAGCAGTTCCGCTTTTGATTAAAACCCCATACTCTGCTCCTTTACCTGTTCCAACCATAATAGCTGTTGGAGTAGCCAAGCCCAGGGCACATGGACAGGCAATAACCAATACAGAGATCAGCATAGTGAGTGAAAGTATAAGAGAATGCCCGGTAAAATACCACAATGCCCCCGAAATAAAGGCAATTACTAATACTATAGGTACAAAATAACCGCTGATGACATCTGCAAGCTTTGCTATAGGTGCTTTGGAGCCCTGTGCTTCTTCTACTAACTTTACAATTTGAGATAGAACTGTATCTTTTCCAACCTTTGTAGCTCTAAACTGAATAGAACCGGTTTTGTTCATGCTGGCACCAATGACTTGGTCCCCCGCTTTTTTCTCTACAGGAATACTTTCTCCAGTTAACATGGATTCATCCACGGAAGTATTTCCTTTAATGACTTCACCGTCTACCGGAATTTTTTGTCCCGGTTTAACCAGTAGTATATCTCCAACCTGTACTTCTTCAATAGGGATTTCTATTTCTTTCTCATCTTTGATTAATATAGCCGTTTTAGGTGCCAGGCCCATTAATTTTTTGATGGCCTCGGAAGTTCTTCCCTTTGCCACAGCTTCAAGGTATTTTCCAAGAGAAATCAATGTAATAATGACACCGGCGGATTCAAAATATAAATCCATAGAATAAGCTTCCACTTCATGGGGCGTTCCAGTAATGATTTTATATACCGCAAATAAACCATAAAGAATAGCTGCACTGGTTCCTAATGCAATCAAAGAATCCATATTAGGAGACCCTTTAAATAAAGTTCTAAATCCTACGGTGTAAAACTTATGCCCGGCAATGACAATAGGTATGGTTAAAAATAATTGTATCAACGCAAAATTTAGCGCATTATGATGTCCTTTTAAAAATCCCGGAAGAGGAGCGCCCATCATATGTCCCATGGCAATATAAAGCAGAGGAACCGCAAATACCGCAGATATAATAAACTGGTTCCACAATCTCTTTATTTCTTTTTCTCTTCGATCTTTCTCATCGTCAGTCTGCCCTTCAGTTTTAGGCTCTAAGGGTTTATACCCCGCCTTTACTATAGCCTCCTTGATATCTGAAAGCCTCAATTGAAATGGATTATATTTTATCGCAGCGGTTTCAGTAGCTAGATTTACATTAACACTTTCTATGCCTTCTAATTTCTTAAGAGAGCGTTCTACTGCTCTAACACAAGCTGCACAAGTCATACCTCCTATAGGTAAAATAACTTCTTTAACCTCAGTATGCTCTTTTGCCTTATATCCTGCTTTTTCTATAGCTTGTATAATCTTAAGTGTATCCACTTTTTCCTCATCATACTCTATATTTAATCTTTCAGAAGCTAAATTAACTCCTGCTTCAATTACTCCGTCTAATTTATTGACACTTCTTTCAACAGCTCTGGCACAGGCTGCACAAGTCATGCCGGAGACTTCAAACTGCTTTCTTACCATCTTAACACCTCCTTTGTTATACCCCACCCTGGGTGGGGTATTTTTAGTATATATTACTTTTTTTTTAACGTCAATACTTTGTTACAGCAAAAATCCCCATGATTCCATGGGGATTTTGGTTCTAATTTAATAATGCTCGTTATTTGGTTTTGTTAGCTTTGTTTTTGTTATTTTTGTTGTTTTTTTCGTTTTCAGGAACTAATTCGTTTGCAAAATATAAGTTGTCGTTATTGTTTCTGTTTTCATTGTTGTTTCTGTTTTTATTATTGTTTCTTTCCATCAATGGATCCTCCTTATGTTTTTATATGCTATATATTTGTTACGCCTTTAGTATATACAGAAAATAGAAATATATTTCTGGATAATTAATCCATTGTTTCTTATTATTCTATTTGTATTTAACTAGAAAAAGTTTCTCTTTCGAATCTCTCTCCAAACGCAGTCGGCAAAGCCGACAAAATCCAATACGCACGAGTATACATTCTGTCAGTAGGACCTTTTTTCATAAGAAATCTAGAGGAACTTCCTATATAATAAAATTGCGCCTATAGATTAGGCGCATTAATGTTTAATGTATCACTTCTGGAGCTTGTTGAGAATCGTTAAAACTAGGAGGAATTCCTTCCGGGGAATCAAAATATTTATCTGGTGTAGATAAATCAAAATATAGCTTAGAATCAGGAGTGACTCCAAAATCTCTATTGGAACCGGTATCTTTAATTTTGTTAAACGCTTCTCTGAACAAAGCATTATGAGCTTCTTCACGATTTAAAAGAAAGTCAATCGTTTCTTTGACATAAGGGTCGTTGATTTGACGGTAGAAATATTCATACACTACTTTTGCCCTTTGTTCTGCTGCTATATCGGACAATAAATCTGCTGCCAAGTCTCCAGTAACATTCACATAGTCCGCAGTCCAAGGATGCCCTGAACTATTGACTAACATAGGAGAAAGACCTGATAAAACTTGATTTTCGATTTCTCCTAATGATACTTTTTCTACTTCTAAATCATGCCCATTTAAAAGATTTATGGTTTGAGCGATCATTTCCATATGACTTAATTCTTCTGAAGCAATATCTAAGAATAAATCTTTTATAGCTTTATCCTTTATTCTAAAACTCTGGGACATATACTGCATTGCCGCTTTAAGCTCCCCATTTGCACCGCCCAGTTGTTCTTGAAGCAATGCCGCATATTGGGGATTGGGTTCTTTAACCCTTACTTCTCTCAATAGGCTCTTTTCATGCTTGAACATATCCGTCACATCCTAAGATTAAATTGATTTCATCATAACAATATCTATTGTATATGAAATCAATAATAGTCTGCTCTAATTTGAGGAATAATATATGCTGTAATATCTTCTAAATTTATAAGTTTAACTTGAATTCGGCAAGTAAATTTAAAAAAAGTTTCTACTTGCCATTTTTGTTTTCTTTATGAATAAAATTGCATTTGGTATGTTATTTTAGACCGTC
>JGI24712J26585_10000520_pt1 | contig 33009 bp, 20 predicted proteins | sample BioPla3DNA2_FD_26585 | JGI IMG/M metagenome (IMG submission 26585)
TGCTCGAAATTGCGCTTTTTAGGATCTACTAAAGTTGGTATATTGTTTTCATTTGCAAATTGAACGACCTTACTGATAATTAGCGGAGTAACGTTCCCCTTGTCATAATCTTCAAAAACAATAGCATCGGGTTTGAATTGTTTAAGCATACTTAAACAATGTGAGATAAATTTCTCTTCCAGATTTTTGTCCAACGGATTTGATTCTTCATCATCAATTCTTAGTAGGTGCTGATTCGAAGATATAACACGGTGTTTTACAGTTGTTTTACGGCTGTCTGAAATCAGTATTCCTGACTGCTCTATCTCAGCTTTTTTCATCAACTTTAAAAACTCCTCTCCCTTGATATCGTCTCCAATAATTGCAATCATAATTGGCTCAGCTCCAAGCGATTTTATATTGATAGCAACGTTAGCAGCTCCTCCCATACGATTTTCTCGTTTGGTAACAGAAACCACCGGTACAGGTGCCTCTGGCGATATTCTTTCGGCTTTTCCCCATAAATATGAATCTATCATTACATCACCAATAATTGCTATACGTTTTGAATTAAATTGCTCGAAAAGTGATGTGAGAGCTTGTTGGTTCATTTTAAATCCGTTTTATAATAATATGTTCATAATGAAAACAGAAAAATCACAGGATAGTACAAAAGTAGCTATTTGTGTCAAATTTTCGAAATAATTTAGGAAATAGCATCTATATAGCTCGAAATGGATTTAACTACTTAGTAAAATCCTTATCAATTATATCCAAAGCTGACCTCAGTTACCTTCTCATCATGTCTATCAGAGAGCTAGCAGCAGCAGATATCTCATCTTGCTTAATAAGTCTTAAATGTTTTGTTGCACAAACATAAACTTTCCCAAATCTCCATTCAATCTCAAGAGGAGAGATCCTATTCATGGTCTCGTATTTAGCAACAATGGGCTTATTTAGTCCAAATCTAACGCCAAGCTCTCGTTTAATAAATTCAGCAGGGTCGCTCCCATGTATAAACAAAGCCTTTGGCCTAATTGTAGTAAATAAAAAATCAAAAATATCCGTTTTTCTTGAACCTTCATCTAACTGATTAACTGAATATGAGGGCTTTGAGTAAATGTTTGTCTCTAAACATAAATATTCCGAAAACACATTATTAATCAAAAATTCAATTTTAGATCTAGTCGGACTGTATTTTGTCCTTTTACCTTTTCGTTCATTTAGATAACTTTTTAACCAACTCGATTTGTCAAAATAATCATCTTGATAATAATCCCAAAAACTGCAATCCATTTTAGTTGCTGGATTAATTCCAACAATAAAAATTTCAGATTTTAATGGATTTCCATCACAAACAAAAGGTCTTAATGAATCATCTGCACCCATCAAAGCTCTAAGTTTTAACTTAAATTCCTGTGTATTCATATATACTTTCTACTTGTTAGCTATACTTTACTGTTATTTCAAAACGCACACAACTTGTTTATATTCACGGATATTAATTTGATAATCATCCTATTAACAATTGTTCATTGCTAATTGCTAATTACACATTGCCAGTTACTCGCTTCTTAGTGATACTATCGGATCTTGCTCCGCTGCCCGTTTAGCTGGAAGATATCCAAATGCTATTCCAACGCCAACACTAATAGCAAACGAAATTATTACCGAACTGGTTGTTACAACCGTTTTGATATCGGCAAATTTAGTTACTAATCCTGCACCTACAAAACCAAGAATAACACCGATAAAACCTCCGAAAAGGCTAATTAATGAGGCTTCTGAAATAAATTGCAGAACAATGTCGCGCTTACGCGCACCAACAGCCATGCGTATTCCTATCTCTTTTACCCGCTCCATAACATTTGCTAACATAATATTCATAATGCCAATACCCCCGACCAAAAGGGATATTCCTGCAATTGCCCCTAAAACCAAATTAAAAATATCACGTGTACGTTGTTGCTGCTTTAAAAGTAGTTCGGGAACAATGATTTCATAATCAGCTACTTGATTGTGACGACGAAATAGTATTCTATCCAATAAATTTCGAACATTGTCGAGATATTTACTATCAGAAACACTCAAAATTATTTTATCTAACTGATTTGTATTTATTTGTGCAATTTCAGTACTTGTTGTTTCTCTGTCATCGTCCCTTTTTTCGGCAGCTGCTTTTATCTGCTCTTGCGTAACACTACTTCTGTTTACAATTCGCAACAACATTGTTTCAACAGGAATATAAACCACTGAACTTGAGGTCTCTACGCCCATATCTTCCAAGTCGGATTTGGTTGCAACCTCTTTGTAAGTTCCCATGATGTGAAACCACTCATTACGACTTTTGATTTGCATACCTATTGGCGAATTTCCTTTAAAGAGTTTTTTTCCTAGTCCCTCACTAATAACGCAAACTGAAAGATTGTTATTCTGATGTCTTTCATTAAAAAATGAGCCTTCGGCAATCTCCACACCAAACAAATCAAAATAAACAAAATCGGTACCTGTCAGTTTTACGGGAATTTGTCTGCCTTCTGCCATTGCGTATGTCTCAACCGAGACTTGTGCACACGCATGAGCCAGATTGGGAACAATCTCTACAATGCTTTTAACATCTTTTAGTGTAAGCCCGGGCGAGTTTTTGCTTGCAATTTTGGTTTTATCGCTATCTTCAGCTTGTTCAACAACTTTTGGCACAACAATTATATTATTGACACCAACCATCTTCATCTGTTCTAAAATCTCCTGTTGAGCTCCATTGCCGATAGCAAGCATTGCAACAACAGCGGCAACACCGAAAATAATTCCTAAAGCCGTTAAGAATGACCTTATTTTGTTAGCCAATATTGATTCAACAGCAATGCCTAAATCGAGCCAAAACAGGTCAATCTCTTTACGAGGTATCCCAAAAATTTTCGCTTTTTTATTTTCGCTCTCCATGCTGTTTTCGCTATTTACTCTTGGCGATTTAACGAAATAATATCGCCAGCTTCAACTCCTTCTGTAATTACTACAAAATTTTCGTTTGATTCGCCTGTTTTTACTTCAGTTTTTTTAAAACTCCCTGAACGTTTTTTGTAAACTACCACTTGTCCTTTGTCGGCAAATACCGCATCTATCGGAACAAAAAGAACCGAATCGAACGAATTTACAAATATTTGGTTTGATGTTGTCATTGAGGGTTTTAATATCGAATCTGAATGTTCGAGACGGATTTGAACTTCAAACACTTTTGCATCACTGTTGGGCTTTTGTTCTCCGACATTAGCTACCTTTATTACCTCTCCCTTAATTTTTTTATCGGGGAAAGCGTCAATTCCAATCATCGCCTCCTGACCAACTTTTACTTTACTTATATCAACCTCATTAATATAGACTTTCGATATTAGCTTTGACAAGTCAGGCAGGGTTGCCACACCAGGATCCCACGGATTTATCTCCGAGCCAACCTGACGTTTACGTCCTCCCCACTCTTTTTTGTAAATTACCATGCCCTTTTTCGGAGCCAGCACAGTAAACTGATTTGCAATATCTAACAAATCTTGCGTGGTTTGTCTTACTTTAGCAAGCTGACTTTCAACCTCTTTCATTTTCGTAACAGCCTGTTCTGTTTTTATTTCATAATTCTCAACAGCCTGTTCAAACGACCGTTCAGATTTTAACAGATCGATTTCGGCTTGACGTATTGTTGCCGGTGGTTCAAATTTTGATTGCTCCAGTTTAATCTTACCCTCTTCATAGGCAAACTTCAGATTTACAAGTTCCTCGCGCGAGCCTCGCAACGACAAAGTTGTATCCAACTCGGTTGACTTAAGTTGATTTTCAACTTTCTGTATTTCAAGCTCATTCTCTTTCAACAATCTTGTTAACTCTGTTCTATCAAGTGAAGCCACATAATCGCCAGAATCGACAACGGTGCCTTCTGGTATCAAATCGGTTATTTTAACGGTGTAAATTCTAGCCCGTCTCAATCCCTCTGGTCCCATAATCTCCTCAGAGTTTTCAGCTTGAAGTTCTCCCGTCGTAGTCACAATAATGTCAAATTGTGACGGACTAACAGTGAATGTCAAGCTTGCTGTATCAACGGTTGTTTCTCTTCCGAAAATCAGATACGCAACCACTATCAAAGCCAACGGTATTCCAAAAAGAAGTATTTTTTTATACATGTTGTTCTGTTTTAATCGTAAAATGTCCAGCTAACACCGAACTTTATATTAAATGCCCTTATGGGATAGTTGAAAGCATTAAGATACGTTGTTTTTGTTGCTAATGATGTAAGATGCTCAAATCTAACAAATAAAACTAATCTCTTTATATGTGCGCTGGCAAAAATGTCAACAAGAGGGTAGTTCCCATATTTTTTTTCGCGTTGCATAAAATACTGATTTAACGCTGGATCAAAATCCGGTAAATAATATTGTGTGTTAAACCAACAGTCGATACCAACATTCAGGTTTGCGTGCCCACCCGTGCTTTTAAAGTTAAGCGGAGTATTGAATAAAATTGTGGTTGAAGCTGCAAATTGCGGTATATCTATAATTGTGTCATTTGAATTTTGATACAACAACTTCGCACGGATAGAGAAATATTTCCAGATTTTCTGTGTTTTTTCGACTCCTACACCCAAGACATCGAGATTATCACTGTAAATATTCCATTCTTGCTGATTATCAACCCATAAGTAGTTTTTTATTATGTTCGATTTAACCGAAAAGTCTATTTGATGTTTTGGGAAACTCCATTGAAAACCTATTCCAAAGTGCTCCTGGGGAGCCCAACGATTTTGCCACTTATAGTGATTTGAATAGTAGTTTTGAAGAAAATAGTCGGGCGTGGTTTTACTTTTTTCGGCGTTCAAACTTACGGTTGCTGTATCGGAAAAGAGACTATGTCTGTAGTTTATTTCAAAATATGTGTTATAATCCTCTTTCCTATATCCTTTGCTGATACCGCTTGATATTTCGTATGAAAAAGTCAATGTGTTTTTAAAAAAATTGCCAGAAAGTCTGTGTATGGAATAAAAGGTTTTAATTACAGTATCATTATTGTACTCAAAAAGTGTATCTGAATAATAATTGTTGTAAAGCTCCCGTCTATTTTTTACTAAAGTGCTGATTTGCAGGCTTTTATTCTTTCCTATATTGACAAACAATCCCGCATTATTCGTCATTTCTCTTACAGACAAAGTATCGGAGGTCCCTCTTTTATTAAATCTATTGGTAAAAAAATCAACCTCTGTATTTGTGACATCCAAATATGTGGTTTTAGAGGGATCGTAATATTTTCTTTGTGTTTTGTAGTACATCATTTCGTGCTTTATTCCAGCCTCAAAAAATGCTATCCTTTCATCTCCCTGCACTATAGCAAACTCGTGATTCATCAATCCGTTGAACAGGTTGATATCATTTCCTGCATTAGTAAGTCGTGTTGGCATTCTGCGTAGCTCTACGCCTGTTGAATCAAAAATATAGCTACCATCAACAATCCCTCCATTGTTATCAATTTTAATGGTATGGAAATTAACTGTAGTAAAATTCCGATAACGATAGTTCTGAATATCAAACCAAAAGGAACCTAACCTATTTCGAGACATTTGTGAAAGTAAAAACCCTTCGGTTGAATAAATATTGTATTTTAATCCTAAGTTAATATTACGATTAACATTCTGTGTATGAACAAAGTGAAACTGTTGATATTTATTACTTCCGCTAACGTAGTAAAGTCTGGTGTATGGTGATTTTGTATTATAAACCGCAACATCACGATGCGTAACTATGTAGGGCTTAAAGCATTGCACCGACCAATGTAAAAGATTGTTTTTAATTCGCTTATCAAATTCGGCATATAAAACAGGTTGTCCAATTTCGCCCAAGCTAACATTAAAAATATTAGACTCTTTTACCGGCTCGATATACACGAAATTTATTTGAGCCGTATCGAAAGGTGCTTCTATTTTTTGAAACGTTCTGCTGTACACCCATGACGTTATATGAGTTTCGGGAATAACTGTGTCTCTATTTATCCGTGTTCTGACTATCTTGCTTGGTTGATCCGCGCGAAACATCGTATCTGTTAACTCTTGCGCAGAGATATTGAAAGAAATGAACAGCAAAAAAATATGTAGAACAGGTGATTTGAGCATTAATAAGGCTTTTGAATTACAAACATAATTAAAATAGTATTACCCAGCCCAACTTTCCCTGTCAAGCGTTCGATATTGTATTGCTTCCGCAATATGGTGGTTCATAATTGCGTCAGAACCCTCCAAGTCGGCAATTGTCCGTGCAACTTTCTTAATCCTATCGTAAGCACGTGCTGACAATCCCAGTTTTTCTACTGCATTGCTTAACATCAATTGCCCTGCTTCATTCAGCTTAACGTATTTAGACAACTGCTTGGAATTCATTTGTGCATTACAATATATTTTGTCTTTTTTAAATCTTTCAGATTGTATTTGACGTGCTTTTACAACTCTTTCTCTTATGCTTGCACTTGATTCTGAAGGAGTTGTCACAGCCAAGTCGCTAATGGGGACAGGCACAATTTCAATATGTAGGTCAATACGATCAAGCAGTGGACCTGAAATACGGTTCAGATATTTTTTTACCATACCTGGAGGACAAACACACTGTTTTTCAGGGTGATTGTGATATCCGCAAGGGCATGGGTTCATACTTGAAACCAGCATACAACTTGCTGGATATTCAATCGAAAATTTTGCGCGACTTATGGTAATTTTCCTATCCTCCAATGGCTGCCTTAGAACCTCTAATACAACTCGTCTAAATTCGGGAAGCTCGTCTAAAAACAGAACACCGTTGTGCGCTAACGAAATCTCCCCGGGCTGAGGGAATGTTCCCCCTCCCACCAATGCAACGTCAGATATGGTATGGTGCGGAGAACGAAAAGGTCTGTGAGTTATTAACGATGTGTCTTGGCTAATTTTCCCTGCTATTGAGTGAATTTTTGTGGTCTCCAATGCTTCTTGAAGTGTCAGCGGAGGCAAAATTCCTGCTACACGTTTTGCCATCATGGTTTTTCCTGCTCCGGGTGGTCCAATCATAATAACGTTATGACCGCCTGCGGCAGCCACTTCTAACGCTCGTTTTACTTTTTCCTGACCTTTTACATCAGAAAAATCTAATTCGTTTTCGAATGTTGCAGCCTCGAACTCCTTGTTAATGTCAACAAACGTAGGCTCAAAATTTGATTTTCCGTTTAAAAAATCAATAACCTGACCGATATTTTCAAGACCGTAAACTTTCAAATCGCCTACTACGGCAGCTTCCCTTGCATTTTGTGCGGGAATTATTATCCCTTCAAATCCCTCCTCAACAGCATTTATTGCAATTGGTAAAATTCCTTTAATTGGCTGTAAACTTCCGTCTAAAGATAGCTCGCCCATTATAAGATATTTTGAGAGTTTTTCGGAACTCACCTGTTCATCTGCTGCCAAAATACCCACAGCAAGTGTCAAATCGTAAGCCGAACCCTCTTTTCGAATATCGGCTGGAGCCATGTTTACTACAATTTTTTTGCCGGGTACTTTATGTCGATAAGCCATAAGAGCACTCTCAATACGATGTTGCGACTCTTTTACAGCGTTGTCTGGTAAGCCAACAAGAAAAAGTCCGAAGCCGGTTACGACATTTACTTCAACCGTAATTTTTGTAGCCTTTATACCGTAAACCGATGAGCCATACGTTTTTACCAACATGCATTAATAATTTAGCTTCATTAATATCTGCAAATCTAATAATTTTAAGCGTTAAGGAGATTGAAATTTAAGCGTTTATTTTAAGTCGTACTCTCTGGTTGAAGATGGCTGACTACCCTCTTGCCTAAGTTTTCGTATCCTATCTTCGCGTAGCTCTTTAACAAAATAGAACTCAAAATGATTATTCGGTGCAGGCGATGGTGAGAGTATAAACCTCAATTCCGGGGAAATAAGATAACAAGTTGGAGAGGCAACCACTTTATATTTATCCAAAATTTCATCATCATTAGTGCCATCTAAAAGCAGCCACTCGTAGTTGTTGTCGCGAAAAATTTTTGATATCAAAGGCATATTTCCCGCCCCTGTTGCCACAGTAACAATTCTAAGCTTATCCTGATATTTCTTATATAAAAATTTAAGTGCTTTAAGCTCTTCGTCCGCTGTAAAACTTTTTACGTTTATAAAATTCAGATAAACATACTTGCCTTGTAAGTCTCTGGTTTTTACTGCATTCCCATCAACATCAACCAATTCAAATTGTGGAATTTTAGTTCCAATAGCCAAATTCATTGTTTTTTGCTTGATGTTATCAATTATACCTTTATGAATATCACTTTTAGTGTAAATTTTAATCGAGTCGAGAGTTTGAAAACAACTTGAAACGGGAAGCTGTTCCATTGATAGAGCGTCGTGTATACTTTTTATCAAAACTAATTCGCGAAAAGTTGAATCCGTCAGTAACGGATTGTTACCAAGTGTTTCCATTGCAAACGAGTAGCTTTTTGCTTTAGCAATATCGGCAACCAATCTCTTACCCTGCCGAGTATCGGCATAATAAGGCAAATAATCCTTAAAAAGCTCATTAAACAAATCTGTGTATGCAGGATTATTGTATAGTATCTGCCTGTGTGAGAAATAGTCTTTTATGGTTGTATGATGATTTTTTATCAACGTAAGAGCGTATAAGCTAGCTATGCTATAGTTCTTATAATCAATAAAATATTGATGCGTGACATCGCTAAACAAAGAATCAATAAAAGCTGGCAAAGTATCTATTTGAGTGTTGTAATATCTGTTCAACGAGATATGCAAAAAATATTGATTTAGAAACTGATTGAAGATATTGTCAAAATTGGCTATAACATCGGTCAACTCAGGCAAAACCGGGTTTTTTATTTTGAAGTAAAAGCCTATAGGCTCGAAATATGGATTTAAACTATCAACAATTGTTTTGGATTCAAATTCGGGCAAAAGCAGATCGTAGTCACGCTCAGGTTCGGCGTATAGTAATCCTATAAACTTCCCAAATGCTATTTTCAATTCAGCAATTTCTGTTAAATCAAGTTTTGCCGAAAAACACCCATTTGTATCGGCAACAACCGAACAGAGTACCTTGGGAGTCTCAGTAATAAAATCATCTTCAGTTGTGATTGTAACTTTTTGATTAGCAAACGATTTATGACAACCTCGCACAATAGTCGGTTTCGTTTGACTGTACAAAACTACTGATAAAAACAGAAAAAAATATGTTAGCGATACCCTGTTAAACACTGATATATAATTAATTGTTTTCAGAATTTATTAAAATTACGGCGTTAATAATTTTTTTGTTTCCGCTTATTACTAATTATTGGTACAACTGTCTCAGGGACAAAAATAGAAATATCCCCGTTATTGCGATAAATATCGCGTACAATGGTAGAGCTTACAGGCATTAGTTCGGGTACCGACAAAATAAAGACAGTTTCAAGTTCGGGATACATTTTTTTGTTCATTTGGGCAATTCCTTGTTCAAATTCAAAATCTGAACTTGTTCTTAACCCTCTTAGAATATATTTGGCATTAACATCTTTACAAAACTTAACTGTTAAACCCTCATATACAGCCACCTCGACCTTCTTAACATTCTCAAACGTTTTTTTTACCATCTCAACCCGCTCATCAACAGTAAAAAAACCGGTTTTATCCGAATTGTGTCCAATTGCGACTATTATTTTATCAAACAGCGCAACAGCTCTGAGTACAACCGATTCGTGTCCCAAAGTTATCGGATCGAATGATCCCGGAAATACAGCAATTTTACTCATTATTATGTATTTATATGTTCACACTACTTAAAATAGAGTTACAAATTTCACTATTTTTTATGGTTTAAAAAAGTTTGATGTGTTTTGTAGGCAAATTAAATTAACGAAAGAGACAAAAGAACGTAAAAATAATCATAATAGAACCATTCTAAATATTTAAAAATCAACCACTATTGATTTTTAGGAATTTATAATTACTTTCAACTTTATGAGAGACGCCGTAATATGATGTCCCTACAATATCCTTATATTCAACTAGTTGCTAATTGCTCATTGCTAATTGTTCATTGCTAATTGCTAATTACTATTTATTTTGTAATTTTAACCGCTTTTAAAAAAGTCAATTAATTTTAGATAGAAAAATAAAACGAATGAAAAAAAACATTCTAATTACTGGAGGAGCGGGCTTTATAGGCTCGCATGTAGTTCGCCGATTTGTTAAGAATTACCCGAATTATTCCATCGTAAATCTCGACAATTTAACCTACGCTGGAAATCTCGAAAACCTTAAGGATATTGAAAAATCAAGTAATTATACTTTTGAAAAAGGTGATATTTGTGATAGTGATTTTGTTACAAAACTTTTCAAAAAATACCATTTTGACGGTGTAATACACCTTGCTGCCGAATCGCATGTTGACCGTTCAATTGCAAATCCCATGTCATTTATTATGACAAATATTGTAGGTACCGTAGTTCTTTTAAATGCTGCACGCGAAGAGTGGCGAGAAAACTACGAAAACAAACTGTTCTACCATGTATCAACAGATGAAGTTTACGGAGCTCTCGGCAATACTGGCAAATTTGTTGAAACAACACCCTATGATCCACACAGCCCCTATTCGGCATCGAAAGCCTCGTCAGACCACTTGGTAAGAGCATATCACGATACTTATGGATTGCCAATAGTAATAAGCAACTGTTCAAACAATTACGGTGCAAATCAATTCCCTGAAAAGCTTATTCCTCTTGCAATTAACAATATCAAACAAAATCGTTCAGTGCCTATATATGGGAAAGGCGAAAACGTGCGCGACTGGCTATATGTCGAAGATCACGCAGTGGCTATTGATTTAATTTTCCATAAAGGCAGAATCGGTGAAACCTACAATATTGGTGGTGAAAATGAGTGGAAAAATATTGATCTAATTCATCTGCTATGCTCTATTATGGATAAAAAACTTGGACGCCCCGAAGGTACAAGCAAAAAGCTCATTACGTTTGTTAAAGACCGAGCCGGACACGATTTGCGGTATGCAATAGACTCCTCGAAAATTATGAATGAGTTGGGTTGGGCGCCATCAGTCGATTTTGAAAAAGGATTGGAAAAAACTGTCGATTGGTATTTAGCAAACGAAGAGTGGCTAAACGCAATTATTTCGGGCGAATATCAAGAATATTATAAAAAACAATATCATCTTAGATAAAACAAAATGCTGTTTCGCAGTAACACTAAAAACAAAAGCTACCAAGATTTTAGCGTATTGGGTGTGGACCTTCATTCACACCTAATATCTGGTATCGACGATGGTTCAACCTCTCTTGAAGAGAGTATAGTGATGCTGCAAAAACTTGCTGATTTAGGATTTAACAAAGTTATAACTACTCCGCATGTGAACAGCGACTATTTTCGGAATGACAATTCAACAATAAATGCGGGATTAAATATTTTAAAAAGAGCAGCTGCAAAAAACAATATTCCCCTGACAATAGAAGTCGCAGCTGAATACTATATTGATTTTGAGTTTGTTCAAAACATAAAAAACAAATTCCCTTTTCTAACCTTTGGAAAAAACTATATTCTTGTTGAAGTTTCGTTTTTTAATCCACCGGACAAATTGCCTGAAATATTGTTTGAACTTCAGTTAGAGCAATATAAACCTGTTTTAGCTCATCCCGAAAGATATGCTTATTGGTTCAACAACTTCGGGTTTTACGAGGAGCTACACAGCAGAGGCATACTGTTTCAGGTAAACCTTAACAGCATATCTGGATACTATGGGCCCGATATTCAAAAAATGTCCTACATGTTTATTGACAAAAACCTGTGCAGTTTCGTAGGCACTGATTGTCACAGAATCCAACATTTAGAAATAGTTGAAACTGTTTTGGGAAACAGACATTTCAAAAAACTAATTGACTCAGGAACCCTACTTAACCACACGCTATAAAAAGCAATAAATCTAAAATAACACAATATTATTAGTCAAATCCTCTGTTTTTTTATAATTTTAACGCACTTTTGAAAAATCTGAGTTTGACCTAAAAACAGAATAATTATGAACGAAGAATTAGAACTATATCTCGAAGATGCCAAAGAGCGCATGAATGCTACAATTGATCACCTTGATAGAAATTTGGCAAAAATACGTGCAGGACGTGCTAATCCCGCAATCTTAGACGGAGTGTTGATTGACTATTATGGAACTCCTACTCCGCTAAATAGAATATCAACAATAAATACACCCGATGCTAGAACAATAAGAGTTCAACCCTTTGAAAGAAACATGGTTGCAGTGATTGACAAGGCAATTTTAACAGCCAATTTGGGCTTTAACCCCACAAACAATGGCGAAGTTGTAATAATAAATGTTCCTCCATTAACTGAAGAACGCCGCCGCGACCTTGTTAAACAAGTAAAAAACGAAGGGGAAACTGCACGCATAAGTATTCGTAATACTCGCCGTGACACCAACGAAGAGATAAAAAAACTACAAAAAGAGGGATTGTCGGAAGATATTGCCAAAAGTGCCGAAACTGAAGTCCAAGAGATTACAGACAAGTTTATAGAAAAAATTGACGCACTTTTAGTTCAAAAAGAGAAAGATATAATGACAATATAACGTTGTCATTAGCTTGGTTTTAATGGGGAAATTAGTTTAACAGAAAACTTTTGGTTTTTTGTCAGTTTTGTTGTTTATACCGATTGAACATCTACTATAATCCAAACTTCACTACCGTTTGCTTGGACTATGTATCTGCAACATCGGTATTTACAATTGGTATAACATCGCTGTCAATTACAGTTGATTTTTTCAATACACTGTAATGGCAACTGGACATAATTAAATAAACTCAAAATACTATGAAAACAAAACTACACACATTACTACTTCTCCTATTTTTCACAATAGGACACGCAAACGCACAATGGGAACTACAGTTAAACTTAAACATGTATGCTGGTGCTGGTAGAATTCACTTTGTAAATGAAACACACGGTTGGACAACAGGGGGATTAATAGAAGGAGCTTATGAGTGTTTATATACAACTAACGGAGGAAAAAACTGGTATCTGCTACCAGGTGCCACCAGTGGCATTGATGTTTTCTTTGTCAGCCAAGATATTGGCTTTTTGTCAACCTGGGATGGTATTATTAGAAAAACCGTTAATGGTGGGCAAACATGGCGTGATATTCAGACTCCTACAAATAAACTTATATATAATTTACAGTTTGTAGATGAATACAATGGATGGGCTCAAGTTTATGGGGGAGAAATACTTCATACTGATGATTGCGGCGAGAATTGGACCGTACAAGTTGTTAGTGATTCTATTACACCAACACATGTGTCCGTTCATTTTCTAAATAGCAATACAGGTTGGGCTAAAGTTTCAGCCCAAGGAGATAGTAAACGCAGTGTATGGAAAACAGATAATGGAGGAAGTGAATGGGATAGTATTTTTAGTTGGCCAGAGGGCTGTTATATTGATAAAATTTATTTTGTAAATGAACAAAATGGCTGGGCACTTGGGAGACTTTCGCCTTCAGACAGTATTTTTTTAAGTCAAACTGTTGATGGGGGATATACATGGAATGAAAAAAAACTCCCTTTTCCGGATTACAAATATGAAGTAAGGGAAAAATTGAGAGATATTCAGTTTATTAATGACACTTTAGGGTGGATTATTTGTAACCGTACAATATATGATGATTTTGATAATATAGAAGGAATTGAAAGTTATGTTTTTGTAACAAAAGATGGGGGTTCAATTTGGTTTCTGCAATTTTATAACTATTCTTACGATGGATACAATCCTGCTACGGATAGCTACCATTATCTAAGTCCATTTTTAGATATTTGTATGGTCTCTACCAAAAAGGGTTGGATAGCAGCTGAAAACTATATTTACACAACAAACAATGGTGATTCAATAATAGGTATTCCTCAAAAAGAGCACTTTAATAATAAGTTGAATGTATATCCTAATCCTTTTAAAGATTGGATTTCAATACAGCTACCACAATATGAAAAGCCAACTAAAGTAACAATAAGCAGTATTGATGGGAAAATACTACTACATGAAGATTTTCCAAGTGACAATACACTTAACTTGAATTTCTTAAGCAAAGGTGTTTATTTCCTTACGGTATATTTAAATAACAATCATTCATTGATAGATAAAATTATTAAATTATGAAAAAATTACAGCTTCTTCACCAAAAAGTAACTTTATTAAAAAAAATAAAACATAACATTGCAAACGTAATGCTATTTATAGTATTTCAAAACCACTAAAAAATCAGAAATGAAAAATCTACATATACTTTCACTACTAACAACATGTTTGTTACTAACATGCACAGACCTCTTTAGCCAATTTTCTACTAACTCCCAAACAGACACACCTCAAACCAAAGGCGACTTTTGGGTAGTACAACTACCACATTACGGAAGAGTAAGATATATGTTAGAGGTTGAAGATGGCTATATTCTATATGCTAGAAGTGGCTTATCTCCCGACTCTGAAACTTGGGTATTCACCTTTTATAAATACTCCAAAACCGGAGAACTGCTTTGGTACAGAGAACACCCCGATGCTCCCAGATTCCCCAGAGACTTTATAAAAACACAAGACGGAGGCTTTATGGTTACGGGAGAAGGTGAACTTTTTAAGATGTATAGCGATGGAAACAAACATTTTCATTATGTGCCAGATCACTCAATGTGGCCAACAGCGAATTTTTTTTCGAGTTACAAAGCTTTTAGTTTTGGAACACCTGAACGATATGGATACTATTTTAGAGTTATGTACGAAGATTCTACTAATTATTATTCATATCCTCTAATTGTTGATGGGGGGGGGGAATTAGTAAAGATAGATACCTTACACAGATGTTGTATAGGGGGGGGNATGGACTTTTCAACCGAAAATGTAAATGGAAATCAACTGTTTATAAGTTATCCTCCTCAACCACAAGGTAACGGTAAACCAAGAAATTTTTTTAGTGATTATGACTTTAATCCTATTCAAGAAAAAAAACACTCCTCTTACTCAATGATATTCCCACACAAAGAGTTTGGATATTATCGAATACCAGGCAACTACTGGGCAAATATTAACGAGAGTCCCAAATACCTTATCAGATACGACGATAATATGGATTCGCTTTGGGCACACGAGTATACTGATTACCTGATGACAGGGGTAGATGCAATTGTATTTAAGGCAACTACATCATCAAGCGATGGTGGCTTTATATTGGCTGGTGAGATATCAAATCTTTTCTTTCATACAGTTTGGTTAGTAAAAGCTGATAGAGACGGCAATATGGTTTGGCGGAGAGGTTATGCCCCTCACACCATCTCTCGCGAGCTGGCATACAAAAGTGTTGCCGAAGCCGACGATGGAGGTGTAGTCTTTTTTACCTCAGGCTGTCTCAATTGCAATGATCCTGAAAATGTTCGTTGGTATATGTTTCTTGTAAAAACAGACCCTGACGGTTTCGTAGGACTTGAACCGGAAATTAGGGAAACAGAAAAATTTGTTGTTTACCCTAACCCTGCTACTGATAAAGTGACACTAAGTTTTGTCAATGGATTTACAGGTACAATTACTGTTCAAACTATAACAGGGACTCTTGTACATACAGCAAATATACAGGGTGGAATTAATTATGAGTTGGATATAAAAGATTTGCCAACAGGAATATATGCTATAGTGGCAATAGATACAAAAACTAATAAAACATATTTTCAAAAAATTATAAAGTACTAATTGTTTTTTTTGCCAACTCATCTAAGTACTCACACTACACGAACACGTTATTCCCTCCAAAAAACAATATAAAGATAGAGTGGCATGCCATTCTATCTTTTTTTTAATTAGCTTTGCACTCACTATTAAAATACATATCAACTAATCGCTATTCCAAAACACCCTCTGAACAATACAACAAAATAGTTGTTAAAGAAAAAGAATAGCAAAAAACAGAATAATGGTTACCGATAACGACAAAATAATAGACAACCTAACACAATCGGAATATAAATACGGCTTTACCACTGAAATTGAGACTAAAACAATTCCAAAAGGACTTTCAGAAGAGACTGTTCGACAAATATCAAAGATTAAGAACGAACCCGAATGGATGTTGGAGTTTCGCCTAAAAGCCTATCATAAATTTTTAACTATGAAATGTCCCGATTGGGCACATTTAGATATCCCGGAGATTGATTTTCAAGATATTATATACTATGCTGCACCAAAACAACAAGCAAAATATGAATCGTTAGACGAAGTTGACCCTGTTCTTATAGAGACTTTCAATAAATTAGGGATTCCACTTGAAGAGCAGAAAATATTTGCAGGAGTAGCTGTTGACGCCGTAATGGACAGCATATCGGTAAAAACCACATTTAAAACAACTCTTGCCGAAAAGGGGATTATCTTCTGTTCATTTAGCGAAGCTGTTCAGCAGCATCCCGATTTGGTTAAAAAATATTTGGGAAAAGTTGTTCCTCCGCACGACAACTACTTTGCAGCACTCAATTCGGCGGTATTTAGCGACGGCTCGTTTGTCTATATTCCAAAAGGGGTTCGCTGTCCAATGGAGCTAAGCACCTATTTTAGAATAAACGCCATAAACACAGGTCAGTTCGAGCGCACACTGATTATTGCCGACGACGACTCATACGTTAGCTATCTTGAGGGTTGCACCGCTCCTATGCGAGACGAAAACCAGCTACACGCCGCAATAGTAGAGATATTTGCTGAGGAAAGAGCTTCGGTTAAATACTCCACCGTTCAGAATTGGTATCCGGGTGATAAAAACGGAGTAGGTGGTATTTACAATTTCGTTACAAAACGTGGTATATGTCGTGGCGAATCATCGAAAATATCGTGGACGCAAGTGGAAACAGGCTCGGCAATAACTTGGAAATATCCCAGTTGCATTTTAAAAGGCGACAACAGCGTAGGCGAGTTTTACTCAGTTGCTGTAACAAACAATTTTCAACAAGCCGACACAGGAACAAAAATGATTCACCTTGGGCGAAACACCAAAAGCACAATAGTTTCAAAAGGAATTTCGGCAGGGAAGAGCCAAAACAGTTACCGAGGATTAGTAAAAGTCTCCAAAAAAGCCGACAATTCCCGAAATTTCAGCCAATGCGACTCGCTACTACTCGGAGACAAATGTGGCGCACACACTTTCCCATATATTGATATTCAGAACGATACATCAATAGTTGAGCATGAGGCAACGACATCAAAGATTGGCGAAGACCAGCTCTTTTATTGTAACCAACGTGGCATTGACACCGAGGTAGCCATAGGACTGATAGTCAACGGATATGCACGCGAAGTATTAAATAAACTGCCAATGGAGTTTGCAGTAGAGGCGCAAAAACTATTACAAATAAGCTTAGAGGGAAGTGTCGGATAATTTAATAATTGATAAATATAAAACAGATAATATTATGCTCCAAATAAAGGATCTACACGCTAGTATCGATGGAAAAGAGATATTGAAAGGAATAAACCTATCAGTCAAAGCTGGCGAAGTTCATGCAATAATGGGTCCAAACGGCTCAGGCAAAAGCACACTATCAGCAGTATTAACCGGTAACGACCGTTTTCAGGTAACACAAGGTGAAATCAGATATAAAAGCAAAAACCTGTTAGAGATGGCTCCCGAAATAAGAAGCCGCGAGGGAATTTTCCTTAGCTTTCAGTATCCTGTTGAAATCCCTGGAGTTAGCATGGTAAACTTCATGAAAACCGTTGTTAACGAGCATAGGAAATATAAAGGTTTAGACCCGATTTCCGCTTCCGATTTTTTAAGGCTAATGCGCGACAAAAAGGAGTTGGTTGGAATTGACAGCCAATTAACAAATCGCTCAGTAAATGAAGGCTTCTCAGGTGGCGAGAAAAAGAAAAACGAAATATTTCAAATGGCAATGTTGGAACCTACACTTGCTATTTTGGACGAAACCGACTCAGGGCTTGATATTGATGCTCTTCGCACTGTGGCAAACGGCGTTAATAAATTAAGAACTAAAGATAACGCAACAATTGTTATCACACACTATCAGAGGCTGTTAGACTATATTGTCCCCGATTTTGTACACGTTCTCTATCAAGGACGAATTATTAAAACAGGCACCAAAGAGCTTGCTTTAGAGTTAGAAGAAAAGGGTTATGATTGGTTAAAATAATCTGTCCAGAGAAAATTAGATTATGGAACTTAAACAAAAATATATAGATGCAATAACTAAAACTGTTTCTGAAATTACCAACGAGAAACCATCACAGCTTGATAAGTTCAGAAACGAGGGGTTAAAGCACTTTAAAGAGTTAGGACTACCCGATAAATCGGACGAGAACTGGCTATATACCGACTTATCCACTGCTTTTTCAACAAACTGGGAGCTAAAACCAAAAGGTTTGCACAGAAAAATAGATATCGAAACCATATTCACTTGCGATGTTCCAGACTTTGATACACACTTGGCTATTGCCTTTAATGGTCAATATTTCGATACGGGAACAGATTTCCCAGACGGAGTTATTGTTGGAAGCCTTGCAAAAATGTCAGAACAATATCCACAATTAGCTGAAAAACACCTGTTTAAAGCAGCGTCACACGGACAGAGAATGACAAACCTCAATGCAGCTTTGGCTACAGACGGCTTTTTTCTCTATATCAAGGAGAATGCACGTATCGAAAAACCTATACAGATAGTTAACGCAGCATTCGGAAACGAATCGTTTTTTATAAATCAGCACAACCTGATTATCGCCGGAAAAAACAGTTTTGCACAAATAGCCTACTGCGACCACACTCTTTCGGCAACACCATTTTTTATTAATCAACTTACAGAGGTATTTTTGGAAGAGAACTCGGAGCTTGAGTTTTACAATGTGCAAAACTCACACAACGATACAACACAGGTCTCATCAATATATGTCAATCAAAATCGTAGTAGCAATTTCCATTCAAATATAGTTACACTACACGGCGGCTTGATAAGAAACGAACTGAGAGTTAAGTTGTTAGAAAAGGAAGCAAACTGCAATATTTCAGCAATAAACCTTACCGACAGAAAGCAACATGTTGATAATCACACATGTATCGACCATATTGCGCCTTACTGCACAAGCAACCAACTCTACAAAGGTATTTACGATGACGAGGGCACTGGCGCATTCACAGGAAAAATATATGTAAACAAAGGGGCTCAAAAAACAGAAGCATACCAATCAAATAAGAATATATTGTTAACACCGAATGCCAAAGTCCATTCACGTCCACAGTTAGAAATATATGCCGACGATGTTAAATGCTCACACGGCGCAACAACCGGACAGTTAGACCAAAATGCAATATTTTACATGCAATCGCGTGGCATAGACAAAAAAGAGGCACGAATGCTGATGATGTACGCTTTCGCAAACGAAATTATATCGAAAATAAAAATAGAACCGCTTGCAGCAAAAATAGAAGGTATGATATATCGCAGATTACGCGGAGAGTTGTCACGATGTGCAAATTGTGCAATCAAGTGCAGTTAAATTTTAATAAAATGGATATTGAGAATATAAGATCGAAGTTCCCTATTTTAAATCAAAAAATTTACAACAAACCTCTTGTATATTTTGATAATGCGGCAACTACGCAAAAACCGCAAAGCGTTATAGATACAATGAACGAGTTTTACACCATGTGGAACTCAAATGTTCACAGGGGCGTTCATTATCTAAGCAACTACTGCACAGATGCTTGCGAACAAGCAAGAAAAACAGTAGCCGATTTTATTGGAGCAAACTCCGAGAAAGAGGTAATTTTCACACAAGGCACCACCGACTCAGTAAATATAATTGCCGACACGTTCTGCCGTAAATATTTGAAGGGTGGAGACGAGGTTCTTGTTTCGCAAGTCGAGCACCACAGCAACTTTGTCCCATGGCAACAGGCAGCTAAATATCACAATGCAAAATTCGTAGTTTTTGATATGCTTCCGGACGGACGTATCAACATAGAAGATTTTAAATCAAAGCTATCTGACAAAACAAAAATTGTTGCGGTAAACCATGTTAGCAATGCTTTAGGGACAATTAATCCAATTAAGGAGATTATTGACATTGCTCATAAAATGAATATTCCGGTATTTGTCGATGGAGCGCAGGCAATACACCATATTAAGTTAGATGTCAGGGAATTAGATGTCGATTTCTACGCTTTTTCAGGACACAAAATGTATGGACCTACAGGAATTGGAGTCCTTTACGGCAAAGAAAAATGGTTAGAAGATATTCCCCCATATCGCTTTGGTGGAGAAATGATAGGGAGAGTTTACAACACACATACAACATTTAACGAACTGCCATTTAAATTCGAAGCAGGCACTCCAAACTATATTGGTCAAATAGGTTTAGGAAAAGCCGTTGAGTTTATAAATGAAATTGGTATAAACACCATTTCAGAGGCAGAACAAACTTTGTTAAACCATGCTACTGAAAAACTCTCAGCTATCGAGGGAATAACAATATATGGCACAGCAAAAGAAAAAACCGGAATAATCTCTTTTCTTGTTGACGGGACACACCCGTTTGATATAGGCATAATCCTCGATAAATATGGAATTGCCACCCGTACAGGACACCATTGTGCACAACCGCTTTTCGACAGAATAGGCATTACAGGAACCATTCGAGCATCGTTTGCCGTTTACAATACCATAGCGGAAATTGATTATTTTATTGAATCACTAAATAAAACCATTAAAATGTTTCGTTAAACGTTTTTTAACGTAGAGACGGAGCATGCTCCGTCTCTACAACCTAATTGCCAGCGGTAACTGAATAAAAAACGTAGTTCCCTCATTCTCCTGCGTTTCGTACCAAATAGTGCCACCGATACTTACGATAATATTTTTAACCATTGCTAAACCAAGACCCATACCACTCGATTTTGTTGTAAAATTGGGTTGAAACATTCGTTTCTGCATATCTGCAGGAATACCTGTACCGTTATCGAATACACTAATTAAAACATTTTCATCTTGGGTTTTCATCTTAATATTTATAAGACCCAAACGTTCTTCGGGTATAGCCTGAATAGCATTTTTAATAAGGTTTGTAAATACCCTTATAATTTGATCGCCATCGGCAACGACTATTAAGTCTGTTTTCTTTTCAGCTTCAACTGTTATTTTAACATTCTTAGTCTCTTCAAACAAAGCCACGCATGAAAGAGCAGCCTCATAAATATCAATATTCTCATATTGTCCCTTGGGCATTTTTGCGAATGTTGAAAACTCGGTTGCGATATTCGACAATGCATCAATCTGTTCTACCAATATTTTGCACACTTTGTTAAGACGACTATCAAAGTCGTAAGCCCTGTCGTCCCACGCTCGTTGAAGTAGTTGAACATTCAGTTTCATAGGGGTTAACGGATTTTTTATCTCGTGTGCAACCTGTCTTGCCATACTTTGCCATGCACTCTCTCGTTCCGTCTGAGCAAGTAGTTTAGTGCTTTTTGACAATTCAGAAACCATTAAGTTATACTCTTTGATCAAATCGCCAATTTCGTCAGCTCCTTCATATTCAATTGGAGTGTTCTGTTTCTTAATATCAAAATCCTGTAGCTTTTGCTTAACTATCAATAAAGGTCTTGTAACTTTTTTACTGACAAAAACAGTTAACAAAATACTTAAGAGTATAAGTATAACATAGATGTTTGTAAGAGCCACTATCATAGAAGCCCTATCTTTTGTCCTGGCATTATCTTGCCCAATAAAGGGCAGATTAACATATCCAAGAACAGTGCCTTGTGAATTAATCAATGGAATATATGCACTATAATATTTTAACTTACCGATATTTTCGTGTAAAATCAATTTGCTAAGATTATCGTCAGAAAAAGAACGAAAAGCTTCATAGTTCATCTTCGAACCAATTATGTTTTCATCGTATAAATCTTTCAATGAAGAGGCTGTTAAATTGCCCGAAATATTATACAAAGAGACGTCTGTGTTAAAAACTTCTGAATATTTGTCCATTAAAAATTCGATGTAATCATCGTCACAGTAATTCAGATCTTTAACCATTGCAAATTGTCCATTCATCTCTTTAGAAATAGATGTAATTTTTTCGTTAGTTGCCTCTATATATTTATGTTGTGTTATCTGAAAAGTGAAATGAATACTGGCAACTCCTACTACAAAAATTGAAACTAACAATGCCCAAGCCATAGTATTTTGAATACGGTTTCTCATTGTAGGAGCAAGCAAAGTCTTTATAAGGGGTAAATTAAAAATTATTGATACAATCAAGACAATAACGTAATATATTATAAACACGTACGAAAACCATATTATTAAATCGTAGACATTCACTTTTGGCTCACAAATAACCATTGTCTGATTTTTATCAATACGATAAAACAATTGTTTGTAGCCATCGGAATTTTTCTCTGTAAAAACGTCTTCTGTACTATCTACCTGACGATCAATACGTGTTCTGTAATCAAAAGTGCCTACTTTTGAAATTAATCTATCATCATAATATATGGCATATGAAAAATCGTGATTGTCTGTTTTATAATCAAACCTATCGTGAAAAATTAATGAGTGAAGACCATGTTTTAACCTATACAATTTATCATCAAGCTCAACAACAACTGTCAAACTTTGTGGTAATAAGCTGTGAATAAGATGAAAACCAATATAACGAGTAGAACCTGTGCTGCGATACAAACGATAATAATCACTGTTCGGGACAAGTAATCCAGATTTGTGAGCCCTGTTTTCATAGTGCTGTCGCCATGGCTGCCATTGAACCGAACTGGTATCAACAAAAACACTATCATGGGGTAAAAAACAAAAAACTCTAACATTGTACAACCTACTAATCTCACTAAAATAATGATTGTTGATATAGTTAGACGTTCTGGTAAAATCACCACTACTGTTCGATACTATATTTTGTAATGTCGTATCCTTGCTAATTTGTGCACTTATCTCGTGTAGTTGGAACTCTGTATCCAAATCATCTGACGAGGTCAATCGTAATGCAGTAACCCTATTTGAATCAAACCATTTTTTTTCATAGCTATCATGGGTTTTAAACACAAAATATAAAGACAATGATACTACTATTACTACGACAAAAAAGTGATGATATCTTTTTAGAAAATAAAAAACGTACGAAACTAATGTTAAAAACAAAAAGAAAATTATCTCTAAAACCGATATGTCGAGAAGATAAAATAAAAAGCCTGCAACAAACACAAGAGATATAAAATGTGATATTGCTATCTGTTTTAATTTATAATGGGGATGTAATAACTTTAGAGAAAGATAAGAAATTAGGAGATAAGAGGATACCGCAATAAGTAGAACCAGTAACGCAATAAAAGTAAAACCGTTGATATTTAATATTTTATAAAGCTCTAACTCTATATTTGAATCTTTTACAGCAGCTGTAACATAACGCGCTATAAAAACTGCTAATAAAGAGATTACAATACCACTTAATACCAGTAACTGTCTTTTAATCTCAATTCTCAACCCCTTTTTCTCTTGTTTTACAACGTGCAAATACACAGCTATAGTAGTAAAGAAAATCCACAAAGCATCTATTAAACTGTCTCCCAAAGTGAAGAACAACAATCCTGATGAAAACAACTCAGGACTAAACAAATCTCCCTCAAACACAAATCCCGGAACGTTGATATAATACAGTATTAATCGCGCTATTATTGAAATTATAATTGACATAATAACTGCCCAGAACAAATCTTTTTTGATAGCTATTAAATCAATGATATTTACAATAAATTGGAAAAAACAGACTGTAGCAAACAAAAAAAGTAATATAGAAGTCCAAATTAAAAAGCGTGACCATTTTACGTCAGTCTCGCCTTCTAAAGAAAACAGATAATTTTTATCACTATCGTATATACGTGTCCCTGAAAGAAAATTAGTAGTTAAAAGAACATTGTCCGACAGGTTAAAATCATTTGCAAACTCATCGTTCAAATATTCGTTTTTATGCTTATATTGCGTTTTAATAAAGCTTAAAACAACAATATCAATATTATCAACCCTTGAATGCAAGCATAAATAGTAATTGTGACCAAGTAAAATAACCGTTTGAGAAAACAAGTCTGGATCGAATACCTCTGGTAAAACAATTTTCTGAATTGGCCAATGTTTCAGATACCAGTTTTTATATACAGCCAGACAGATTTGATTTTGATTTGAATATTGCTCCTGTATGTCAAGAAAATCTTTTGGCAGATATTCAAAATCATTTCCTAAAGCTACTTCCTTAGCGATAGTCAGATACTCTAATGCCTTTAACTGCTTTGCATGTATTACCGACTCTATATGTTCCTTGTCAATAGGAGACTTTGAATAATAACACCCTAATTTTCCTACAGCTACTGAAATAGTTGTAAACAAAACTGTTAAAATAAGCGATCTTTTTATTTTACTCTTTTTCATAAATCCGTATGGAAAAGCAGGAATACAAAAGTGTTGAATATCTATTAAATAATGGTTACCTCAAAAGCTGTGCTAAAATTACCATTATACAATAGTAGTTAAAATTTATCAAAACTATTCATGATGATATGGCTCTTTTTTTATAATTGTAAACGCTCTGTAAAGTTGCTCTACAAAAAACAACCGCACCATTTGATGTGAAAATGTCATTGAAGATAGCCTAATTATATGATTAGCCCTATCATAAACCGAATTACTAAAACCGTATGCCCCACCAACAACAAAAACTAATTTTTTAGAGGTAATATAATAATTACGATCTATCCATGTTGCAAATTCAACAGAACTGAACTCTTTACCTTTTTCATCAAGAAGGATAACAACATCTTTTTCATTAACAGATGCTAAGATTTTATCTCCTTCGATTTCTTTTAAACTTTCAATATCTATTTTTCCCCTATTCTTATAATCTGGTATTATCTCTATTTCGAACTGAACATAGTTGTTGACACGAGTTTTATAATTATTAATACCCTCTTGAAGCCATTTTTCTGAAGTTTTACCTACAACTAATAATAAAATTTTCATACGTTCACGATTTATCAGTATATGACCGCCTGGAATCCATGTGCCTTATATTCACACCTTTACGCGCCAAACTTAAGCTAACATCATTCGTTTCATTTATTAAATTATTAAAGAAATTAAAAATTCGCTAATAAAACAAAATATGACAACTATTTAGTAAAACATTTAATTAATAATTTTTGAAATAATATTACAAACATTATTTATCTTTACATGATCGGTGCGAAATACAGTGAAACTAAATAAACATCTACATTAACTAAAAAATGCTCAAGTGATGATTAAAAAATTAACATTTTTAACAGCTGTAATGTTTGTTTGCCTCGGGGTATTATCCCAGCACGCAATAGCGCAGCAAGGTGATGCATCAAAAGAACCTATTGTCGTTACGATGCACACTGGAACTGTAACAACCTGTGATGCCCTTTTCTATGACAGCGGTGGTCCAACAGGTCAATATGGTAATGGCGAGACGTTTACTCTAACATTTCTGCCAGAAACACCTGGTTCTCGAATCAAGGTAACTTTCCTTGAGTTTGATACAGAAAATCTCTGGGATAAGTTATACGTTTACAATGGAACAAGCTCAAATGCTCCGCTTATCGCTACATTAATGGGGACAACTATTCCTGCAGAGCCATTCATTGGAGAGAATTCCGATGGAGCCCTTACGTTTTTTTTTCAGTCAGACCCTACTTCTGGTACAAGAGATGGCTGGAAAGCTACTGTAGAATGTTATACTCCTATGCTAAATAACTTGGTGGCAGTTGGATTGAACACATCTCCTAATGCAACAGCTAGTGAACCCAAAACTGTTCCTTTCGTTATTTTTAACCAAGGAGGTGCTAATATTACAGGTGCTCAATATACTGTCCAGTTAAAAGATGCTGCAGATAACGTATTGGCAACTGCAAACGGAATTGATATAATTTCAGGAGCACAAACTTCCGTTGACTTAATATGGACACCAACAACAACAGGACCAATTGATGTTAAAGGCGTTATTGTATTTGCGGAAGATCAAAATCCTGATGATAATACTAGCCCACTGGTCACTATTACAGTACACCCAGCAGGTACCTACGTTGCAACGGTAGGTCCAGGTGCCACAGTAACAGGTATGCGTTTCCCTTTTGACATGTACTGGAAAAACAACTACGCTCAAACCATTTATACAAATGAACAGCTAGGTATAGGTGGTGGTACAATTAACTCTATTGTTTATAAGTACAATTTCGTATCTGCAGATGTGGGCACGAAAGGCGTAAAAGTTTGGATGGGAGAGACAACCCTATCAAACCTTGACGATGGCTTTATCGACCCAAATACATTTACACTGGTTTATGATGGCGACATAGATTTTTTTATTGGAATAAACCATGTTATTATAAACCTGCAAACTCCATATGTCTATACTGGCGGCAACTTGGTTATTCACACATACAGAAATCTTGATACGCAAGAACACAGTTACCAAGACCTATTCTACATGGTAGCAACAGATGAGAACCACACTCGTCATCGTCAGTCCAACTCACCGCTTGACCCACTTGCTCCATCAGGAGGGACAGCAAGAAAGTACGTACCTGAAATTGCTGTCCACTTTAACACATCTGGACTTGGAACAATTTTAGGTAATGTAACATGCGAAGGAGCTCCTGCAGAAGGAGTTACCGTTAAATTGGTTGATGAAGAACGACAAACTACTACAAACGCATCGGGAAACTACACTTTTAAATATTTGACACCAGGAATATATAAACTTGAGTTTACCAAATTTGGATACTCAGATGCTTTAGAAGAAAATATTAATGTTATTGGTGACTCTACCATCACTATTAACACAACAATAAACCCACTTCCACAAATTACAGTTAGTGGCACTGTTAAAGCAAGTGACACTAATCAACCATTAGATAGCGTTGTTGTTCATTTAAAAGGCTATGTCAATTACACCGACACTACTAATGCTGGCGGACAATATTCGATAACAGGAGTTTGGGGCGGTGGAAAAGTTTATGAAATTACAACTGAAGAAGTTGGAAATTACCAAGCATACAGCGAAACAATAACCGTTAATGACGCTAACGTAACTCACAACATTGTTGTTGAAGAATTTGCTTTCCCTGCCGGTAAAGTTACTGCAACAATTGAAGGAGAAAACGTTAAAGTAAACTGGTTACCTCCAGATGGTACTTTAATGGGTGACCCACGATGGATCACTTGGTGTGGTGAACCAGATCCAACTAATGGTATCGGAGCTGGTCTTAATCCTTTCACATGTGCACATCGTTTCACTCCTGAACAATTAGAAACGCTAGAAGTAGTTGGTATGTCTGTGACAAAAGTAAGATTCTTCCCAAGAGGAGCAGGTACATATAAGGTACAAGTATGGACCGGCGGTTCGGCAACAGATCCTGGAACTTTAGCTCACGAACAATTTGCAGCAAATGTTACACTTTTACAATGGAACGAAGTTGAGCTTACAACACCTGTAGTAATTTCTGAAGGGCAAGAGTTATGGTATGGTATTTATATTGTACCAACAGAAACATACGCAGGTGGAGTTGATGCAGGTCCCGCTGTTACTGGATTTGGAGATATGGCGAAAATAGCTGAACAAGAATGGAAAACTTTATCTTCAGTAGGACTAAGTTACAATTGGGCTTTAGGAGCATATGTTGATAACGGAAAAGGTTTTGTAACAGAACTTAGTATGTTATATGCAGAGTACGAAATGAATGCGACAAAAAGAGAAAACTATGAATATGGTAAGGCTTCCCCTGAAGACTTAAGATTTACTTGTAATCATAATTCTGAACAAACTGCTGTTGCCAAAAGCAGTGCAAACAGAGTATTTGTTGATTATGCTGTATATCGCTTAGTTAAGAACCAACCACAATCAGAGTGGACACAGTTAATCGCTTCAACCTCTGACACTGTATATACTGACACTGGTTGGGAAACACTACCTGCGGCACTATACCAATATGCTGTTGTGGCAAAGTACACCAACAATATTGAATCTCAACCAAGATTGTCTAACATTCTTGCAAAAGATATGGAAGCTGAATATACAGTCAACGTTACAAGCACCGCTGATGAACCTATAGCAGGAGCTTTAGTTACCCTAACTAACCATGACGGTAATGAATTCCATGTCTATGTGGCGACAACTGAAACAACAGGAGGAGTAACATTCCCAGCTGTTTGGAAAGGTGTTTACAGTATTACTGTTACCAAAGATGGATACTTACCATTTGCCGAAGACAACGTAGTTATTGATGCAGATGCTACATATCCTATCGAACTATATGAAATTATTATAGCGCCATACGGCTTATTAGTTACACAAGATGGTAACGATGATATATTTACTTGGAACAATCAAATTGGTTTCAGCGATGACATTGAAAGCTACGAAGATTTCATAGTTCAAAATATTGGTGACTATATTCTTGTTGACGTTGATAATTCAGACACATATGGAATTTCGAATACTATTTTCCCAGGAGCTGGAACCCCATTTGCATACATTGTGTTTAATCCTACTGCTACTTCTCCTGCCATATCCGACGAAAATTGGGCTGCACATAGTGGAAACAAATTTTTAGGTTCTTTTGCAGCAACAGTTCCTCCAAACAACGACTGGTTAATTACTCCAGAATTTACTACTGTTCCTGGAATGGAGTTCTCTTTTTGGGCAAAAACAGTTATACCTGATTATGGGTTAGAACAATTTAAAGTGGGCGTATCAACGGGTGGTACTGCTCCTAACGACTTTACAATTATCTCCGAAGGAAGTTATGTTGAAGCTCCAGCTAATGCTTGGACAAAATTCACTTACCCATTAGACACATATGTAGGACAAAATATAAGGCTTGCTATCAACTGTGTATCTGATGATAGATTTGTTTTCATGGTTGATGACATTTCCCTCGGCGTACCAGGCGGTAAAACAAGGGCATTTAGTGGATATACCGTATATCTTGACGGTGTAGAACAAGAATCAGGTATAGTGGATTCAACCTACATATTTGAAAATGTGTCTGTTGGTACACACACTGCTGGAGTTAAAGCTGTTTACACATCTGGTTCTTCTGAAATAATAGAAACACCTTTTGTTCATGAGTCTCCTATATACAATGTAAAGTTTATCGTTACAAGGGCAATTAACGGTAATCCTATTTTACAAGCTAACGTTGCTGTTAGTAGTGGTACGATAAACGAATCGGCACTAACCGACATTAATGGCATTGCAACATTCCAATTACCAGGCGGTAATTATAATTGGACTGTTACAAAAGAAAGCTTTGAAACTATGCAAGGTGAAGCTGTGATAGTAGATCATACAGAAATACCTGTCAGCATGACTGGTGTGGGAGACAATGCTACAATACAAGGTATTATGCTATATCCGAACCCAGCTACCAGCACGTTAACAATTACACGTAAGAACAATTCTAAAGCTATAGTTGAAATCTATTCAAACAACGGCGCAATTGTCAACTCTTTTGAAATAAACGAAGTAGTTAAAGAAATTTCAGTTTCTGAGCTAAACAGCGGAGTTTACTTCATACGCCTAATCGAAAAAGAGACAACTACAGTTCAAAGATTTATTAAACAATAGTCTCTTGAACTATTAATATTGAGTAAATAGAGGCGGGCTTTTAGTCCGCCTCTGTTTGTTTACATATGATCACTGACTCTCCATCAACAAAACCACTGGATAATGTACAGGTTTTCCACCTATTTAATGAGCTTTTAATCGTCTAACTTTTCATGTTTATTAATCTTTACGCTATTGAATATTATTAATTGTTTTAAGACAATCTTACAAATATTATTTATCTTTACGAGACCGGTGTTAAATACCGTGAAACAGAATAAACATATACATTAACTGAAAACTGCTCGAACAATGATTAAAAAATTAACATTTTTAACCGCTGCAATCTTCGTTTGTCTCGGAGGATCATCCCAACATGCAATAGCGCAGCAAAGTGATGCATCAAAAGACCCAACAATTGTTTTGATGCAAACAGGAACTGTAACAACTTGTAATGCCGTTTTTTACGACACTGGTGGCGAAACAGGAAATTACACAGCAAACGAGAATCATTATTTAATATTTTTACCCGAAACTGCTGGCTCTAGAATCAAGGTAACTTTCCTTGAGTTTGATACAGAAAACAAATACGACAAGTTACTAATTTACAACGGTGAAAACCCGATGGATCAACTACTTGCTACTTTATCAGGATCAAATATTCCTGCAGAGTCATTCTGCGGTGATAATCCAACTGGAGCACTTTCGTTTAGTTTTAGTTCGGATGCTTCTGTTCAGAAAGCTGGCTGGAAAGCTACTGTAGAGTGTTATACCCCTGTACCAAATAACCTGGCGGCAATTTCGTTGAACACAACCGATTACGCAACAGCTAACACTCCTAAAACTATTCCTTTTGCCTTCTTAAATCAAGGATCTCAAACTGTTACAGGAGCCCAATATACTGTTCAGTTACAAGACGCAGCAAACAACGTATTGGCAACTGCAAACGGCATTGATTTATCCCCGGGACAACATACAACTATTGACTTGGTATGGACACCAACAACGACAGGAATAATCAATATCAAAGGTGTTATCCTGTTTGCCGAAGATCAAATCCCTGAAGATAACGCTACCGCATACACTACAATTACAGTACATCCTATGGGTACCCATGTTGTACAAATAGGTTCAGGAGCACCTGTAACAAGCGTAAATATTCCATTTGACTTTTACTACAAAAACAGTTACGCTCAAGCTATTTATACAGCCGATCAAATTGGTATAAATAGCGGTATAATTAACTCAATTAAGTATAAATACAACTTCCCTAACTCAAACCCGGGCTCGAAAGCTATAAAAGTTTGGATAGGAGAAACAACTCTAACAAACCTTAGTGGTGGATTTATAGACCCAAACACATTAACATTAGTTTTTGATGGTAACGCTGATTTCCACAACGGAATAAACGATGTCACAATCAACTTACAAACCCCCTATGTTTACAATGGTGCCAACTTAGTTGTTTATACATACAGAAATCTTGACTCACTAAGCTACTCTACTAGTGATCTGTTCTATTTGTCGAGTACGGAAGAGCAACGCTCTCGTCGTCGTGGGTCACATTCACAACTTGACCCACTTGCTCCAACATCAGGGTTTTCGGCTATTTACGTCCCTGATATTTCCATGGTTTTCTATATTAATGAACTTGGAACAATTGCAGGCAATGTAACATGCGAAGGTGTCCCTGTAGCAGGCGTTACTGTTAAAGTAATTGACGATATTCGGGAAGCGACTACAGACGCAGCTGGCAATTACACTTTACCATATTTGATACAAGGAACATATAGTGTTGAGTTTACCAAATTTGGATTAAATGACCTCTTAATAGAAAATATTGAAGTTTTTGCAGACTCTACTGTTATTGCAGACGCAGTATTAACCCCACGTCCACAAGTTACGGTTAGTGGTACTATTACAGCAAGCGACACTAGTCTTCCTTTGGAAGGTGCTGTTGTTAACTTCTACGGCTATACCAATCACACTGACACAACAGATGCTGCAGGACACTATTCAATATCAGGAGTTTGGGGTGGTGGAGAAGAGTATGAAGTAACCGTTGATGCAGACGGTTATCAACAATACACAGGAACGATAACTGTCACTGATCAAAACATATCTGACCACAACATTATTGTTAATGAGATCGCTTACTCTGTTAGGAAAGTTGTTGCTACAGTAGACGAACCAAACGTTAATGTAACCTGGATCCCACCAGGTGGAACTATAAGTGACCCACAATGGATTACCTGGAGTGGCGAAGCAGACATTAATAATGGTATTGGAGCTGGTTACAACCCAATAACAATTGCACACCGTTTCAGTGCTGAAAACTTAGAGGCGCTAGAGGTAGTTGGTATGTCGGTAACAAAAGTAAGATTCAATCCTCACGGAACAGGTACATATAAAGTAATGGTATGGACCGGCGGTACAGCAACAGAACCGGGAACTTTAGTTCACGAACAAACTGTAGCTAACGTTGCCCTTTCCCAATGGAACGAAGTTGTTCTTACAAATCCTGTAATGATTCCAGAAGGAGAAGAGTTATGGTATGGTGTTAACATTATGCCAACATCTCAGTATCCAGGTGGAGTTGATGAAGGTCCTGCTGTTGCAGGATTTGGAGATATGTGTAAAATAGCTGACCAAATGTGGATATCACTATATTCACAAGGGCTAAATTACAACTGGGCTTTAGGAGCATATGTTGATAACGCAAAAGGTCTTGTTACAAACCTTAGCAAGTTACATGCAGAGTATAAAATGAATCCACCAACAGTAACTGCTATAAGTTTACCATCAGAATTCAAACTTACAAGCGCAAAAGAGTCTGGGGAAATCACAATTATTGAAAATTGTAAAAACAGTACAAGCAGAGCATTTACTAACTACACTCTATATCGCCTGGCAAAAGATCAGCCACAAGCAGAGTGGACACAGTTAGCTGCTGCAATCACTGACACTGCATATACTGACACTGGTTGGGGAACACTATCTCCTGCAGAATATCAATATGCGGTTGTGGCAAACTACACAAACGGCGTTACATCTCGACCAAAATTGTCAAACATTCTTGCAAAAGATATGGAAGTCGAATTTACTGTAAACATCACACTGAACGGTGGAGATCCCGCAACAGGAGCTACCGTTACACTAACTAACCAAGACGGTAATGAAAACCACGTTTATGAAGCTACAGCAGGAGCAACAGGAATAACATTCCCGGCTGTTTGGAGAGGTGTTTATGATATTACTGTCATTAAACATGGATTTATACCATTTAC
>JGI24712J26585_10000522_pt1 | contig 32993 bp, 27 predicted proteins | sample BioPla3DNA2_FD_26585 | JGI IMG/M metagenome (IMG submission 26585)
CAAAAATAGTTCACTTTTTAGATGAAAATTAATATTAATGCAAATGCAGCAAATATAGTGTGTAAAGAATCATTTTATAAAATCCGTGAATAATTCAGGTTTAATTCTTTTTGTGTAAAATTGCTCTTATATCTTGGATATGCCGTTTCACTTATACTTGGCATTTTAAAATATCACATCATTTCCATGAAATTTTCCAGCTTTTGAACTTTAACTTCTATTTCTGCATTCAAAAATTTTAACCTTATTATAAAATGTAGCTTTTTTTAGGTTCAAAATTTCAAATGCCTCTACAGCCTTCAGTTTCCCTTGTTTCCATTGCGTATAAACTTCTTCAAAATTATGAGGAAGAGTAACTTTTGGCCTTCCAATTGAAGTTCCCTTTAACCTTGCAAGCGCAATACCTTCAGACTGGCGCTGTTTTATCTTTTTCCTTTCTTGTTCAGCAATATAACTTAATAAACTCAAAAACTGATCCTCCATGAGTTTACCCATATCACCCATTTCTTTAAATTTCCTGCTATCAAATAGAGAAGAGTTCTCAAGAACTATAATATCAGCATTTGTTTTTCGAGTAATGTGTTTCCATTCCTGAATAATTCCATCATAATCTCTTCCAAGTCTATCAAGGGAATCCATATATAATAAATCCCCTTCCCTTAAAATTTTCTTCATGGTTTGATATTGAGGTCTATCAAAATCTTTTCCACTCTGTTTATCTATAAAAATAAATCTTTCTTCTATTTTCAATTCTTTCATTTTTGCAACTTGTCTTTCCACGCTTTGGTCTTTAGAGCTTACACGAATATATGCAAGATTCACGATCATCCCTCCAGGTAAATTCTATCATAAGCGTATAAATAAATATACAAAAATTATTAGACGTATATAAATAAAAATGAAACTTTTTTAGTCTATCAAAAACCTATTTTTTTAAACAAATAAAAAAGGTCCAAAAAGTATACCTTTTTAGACCCTGGAAATGTTATCCAGCCTATTGCCTATTTTTAACCGTATCTCGGCTGTACCCCTATATTCTCCACCTCCAAACATTACTTACTTAATTGGGTATACCATAGTTTCGAGTCTTTTTGAAATAGTTCTAAAATAATTTGATAACTTTGAATAAATAAGAAATAGTTAGTATTCAGCAAATCTTAACCCACTGATTTTACTTGATTTATTTTAACTGGAAATAATCTAAACTGCCTCACATCCTCAAAGCTTCTAAAGAAAGGATTCTTTGATTTCAGACGCTATTTCATCGCTCTTTCTCGAACCATGCAAAATTTTTCTGGGAAATATGCAACGTTTTATATATTTTAACTGTCTATGCAACGTTTTACATATTTTAACTGTCTATATATGTATAATGGATTAGGTGAAAAGTTTACATGAAAGGTTGGAATGTTATGAGTAAAAGTCTTGATATGCATATTGGCGAAGTAGCAAAAGAGAGGGTAGATAACCTTCTTATTATTTGAATGAATTATTTTATAAAATAGTTTTCACTACTTGGCATGTAAAATCTAGCCAATATCCCAAAAGCTTAGTAACTGCCAGCAAAACGATTTGTGGAATTGTAATTATTATTCATATGATTAGAAAGGGACAGGTTATCAAATTTAATGTGTCCTTTTTGAAGTTGAATCTGTAGGGTGGATTTTTTGCAACACTACCTTTACTCCACGGAGGTGTCCACAAGGGTGGCTCCGCGTTCTCCAACAACTACATACTGATTTCCGCTGCTTGCTATTCCATAAAATGTAGATAATCTTAGATCTTGGTACACTTTTTTGCTCCAGTTTATGCCATCAGCGGATTTTACTACTGTCCTTCTATTCCCTGTAGCAAGAAAATACTTGTTATCCCATATAATACTTCTCAAACCGTCTACTGGAGTGTTTACCTCCTCCCAGCTAAACCCATCGGGAGAGGAAAACATTTTCCCTTCGCCGGTAATATTATTACTGACGGCGACGAATCCCTTCCCGTCCGAAGCGATACTTTTCAGAGGAGAAATCGAGAATATTGCACTAGCCCCTTCTAAAGGTTCAATCCATTGATAGCCGTCCACGGAAGTAAATACAACTCCATCTTCGTATCGGCCTCCGAAATAACTCCCAACAGCTACAAACACATTCCCATTCCAAGAGACACCATAAAAATTACACAGCAAATTGTCAATCTTTATTTCCTCCCATAACAATCCGTCATAGGAAAGTAAAACTGTTGCCTTTTCTCCAACCGCAACAAACTTTTCTCCATCCCATACAATTCCATAAAGTGTGTTTTTTGATGGTGAAATTCCAGGTTGCCATTCGGACCCACTTTCAGACGTAATTATTGTACCACCTTCTCCTACAGCAACATATTTATCACCACCATATGTAACAGCATAAAGATTACTCTTTGAATGCCATAATCTTTTTTTCCATGTTTTTGCATCACCAGAGTATGAAAATGCAACCATACCATTTTCGCCGACCAAAACATATCGATCTCTTCCATTGTAGGTGATGCCGTATAAATCAACTCCAACAGGAATTACCTCTTCATCCGCTTTATCAAGTTGTTTCTCAGTTCCGCTTTTATTAGTTGTACCCAGAGTTAAGTCTGTTATGTAGTCCTTCTCTACCTGGGGACTTTTTTCTGCGTTTATTATGCAAAAAATATTTACAATTAGTAAAATAGCAACTAGTACTTTCAGAAATGTATCTTTTTTCATAAATATCCACCCATATATTAATTTATCTAATAACTTCCATGAACTAAAGTTTGTCTTAAAAAATTTTAACTACTTAGAACCTTATTTGCATTAAGTATATCCTTTTTATAAATAAAAGTAAAGTATGTAAATTGTAATTTTATGACGATAAACAAATGTTTGACCGACTTGTTGCCTTCATAGAATTCTCGATTAATATAAAAACTTTGTTAAAAGTGTCATTTTATGTTTACTTTTAGAGAAAAATGTTATATACTTTGCGTATATTGGTAAATCCCTTGCGCAAGGTTTTAACCATTACTCTTATATTATATATTACAAGAATAGAGGATATTTTCATCATGAAAAGATTAAGCCACAAAACCTGTAAAATGAAATTATATGTTATCTCTTTGGTTTTACTTATGATATTAACGGTTATTAACCCACAATCCCCGGCTTTTGCAGTTTCTCCAGTTATTAGAAATGTAACCATAACAAATGTATATATTCCAGAAAATAAAAATGCTGTTTCAACTTACAAATGGAATCTTATTGCAAACGCTTGTTATGACCACAACTCATCTTATAAGCCTTACTCTGGCTGGGATTCTATCGATCTCGACAATTCATTAGGTAAAGCAGCAGGCACAGACGGAGTTCTCAGAAGAGCTCATGTCGAAATTACTGTCATAGATTCTAGTACAGGCTCACCATTGTCGGGTCAGACAGTTACAATTACTGGCTGCACTTTGGGAACTAATTGTTTTATAAAGCAGCCTACTTCCCCTACCAATTCAAGCGGTAAAACTACAGGTTATATTGAGTTTTATGGTAAACGTAGTTTTACAGTCACTGCAAAGGTCGGTAGCATTTCGTCAACTTCACCTAGTTACACTGTTACTAGTGCAAACTATTATAATATATTCATGGTAACTTTTTATTATTACCCACAAAGAAGTAAATACAGTTCCATGGCTGCATTCCTTGACGCATGTTATATGGAAGGTTCAGGGGTAGATGACACCGATACTAGCAAAACCTATTTAGATCCTTACACGAACACGACAAAAACCGGTCAGTGGTACTGGGGACGGACAAAAGCTTCTGTCAATTCACCCAGGTGTGCTTCTGGTGTTAAGTGGTTATACCCTAAAAAGTCCATGGCAGTAGATCCGGAATATATTCAAATGCAACCTTATCAAAACCAATGGTACAAAAGGAAGGTCTATTTCAATGGTATCGCCTATGGGTCGGGAGATGATGGAAATAGGATTGCTGAAGACTCGGGTGGATTAATAAGAGGCTATCATGTAGATATTTTTTGCGGTCTGGCTCCTTATGGAACCCAAAGCGCCAATGACAGTTATTTTTCCAGCTTGCATTCAGGCTTGTTGACTGATAACGGACATAAAAGTGCATATGCGTCATATACTGCGACTATAAATTAATTTAAGTTGAGGAGGATAATAATATGTTTAGAAAAATAAAAATGCCTACCGCAATAACAATCCTTATTATTTTATTAAGTGTCTCTCTTTGCGGCTTTGCGGTAGCAAATAATCTGACTACACAGGACATCTCCAGTAATAGCACTTCCAGACTGCCTCAAAAGGCAATTTTTGAGAAGATGGGGATTATATATACTTATAGCTTATCAACTAATAAAATAACACCATTGGCGGATGACGGAAACAAAAAGTACATACCTCGGCTAGCGCCAAACAAGAACTATGTTGCTTTTGCATATGCAAAAGATTACGATAAATTCAATATGTTAAAAGTAGGAATTCTAAACTTAAAAACAAATGAGATCAAAGATATTATTATCGACAATACGTTTACAAATGAGATCATGGATATACAATGGGTAGGTAATAACTCAATAGGAGTTGAGGGACATATAAGTCCTCATATAGCGGAATATTTTACTTATAAAGTAGACGATGGAAGCCTGATAAAAAGATGCCAGGGATCTTTATTCAACTCACTAAAAGATGGAAAATCAATCGTTTATAAAAAGTCTGGCTCTCCATACGATGATAATGCAGAAATAGATACCGTATATATAGATGACACTCCAGTTTACAGAGCAGATAACATTGATACTAAAATAGAAGACATACAGGTTTCACCAAATATCTCAAAATTACTCATTGTTGAAAAAGACAATAAAAATAATAAGAACTTTGTAGTGACAGCCGATTTGGATGCAAGTAAAAACCTTATTTCCAAAAGCCAGAAAGCAAGTGTTAACACTGCCAAAAACAAAAGGTTACTTTTACTTTTTGATGAGGAAGATAATGTATTTCTTGAGAATGGGATAAAATCTACTAAATTAAATAAGGAAAAAGGAACTTGGGAAGATATTTCATCTCCAATAGACAGCAAAATGATTGAAGAAAGCAAGAAAAACTGGGAGAAGTTGAATACCTCATTAAAAGAATATTTTAAAAATGTAGATAACAATGATATAGTATATGTAAGTTCTATCTTCTGGTTCGATTAATTAACAAGCAAAAGAGGCATTTTCTGATTGTTTCTGCACCCTCACGACTTTCAATCAGAAAACGCCTCTTTTTACTTTTTCAACCTGGAAGCATAACCATGCGCAGCTACCAACATATTCCCACTAAGAGAGCTTCAACCTGATCAGGTCTTGCGTCCAAGGTTGTAAGAGCTAAGATTCGTGTAAAAACTCCCAACAAGACATTATTACCATAAGAATCAAGTTTCTATTATATTCTTGTTTCGGGAGGATTTGGGAGAATTGAACAGGCCTCCAAAAATCAACCACGTAGTTTATATATAAGCAACACTCACATGGCTTTATATCAAGCTTTTCAAAAATTAAGTCAAGATAAGTGTCAAGGATGATCCCATTAGGCCCATTCCTTCAAAGGTGGCTAGTTCCGCACCTGGTCAACTCTTAAGAGAATTAAGAGATAGGTCAGATGTAGACAACTAATTTTTCTAAAAAAGAGCTGTTACACTAAAGTGTAGCAGTTCTTTTGCATTTAGTCCAGCTAGTGAAAGTCAATAAGTCAATACACTATTGGGATGGATTTGCGAGGTTCTGTACTAGGTTAAAAATAACTTCTTATTATATAGGGTACAGGAAAAATGTTAATGTCAATATCTCGGTTTAGAACAGTGCTGTGTTTATACTATGCTATTTTTATTTCAAAATTTTTTAAAAAAACTATTACCGGTGATTGCGAAATGCTGTCCAGACATTACGGAATGGGGTCCGAATACGTCCGAAATACACACTCAATAAATGAGATATTATGGTTTATGGCTGTAAAATTCACGAATCATTGCCGTACCCCAGTAAGTTTCATTGAGGAGTGTAAATAATATTGTGTTTTTCGACGTTATGTAAAATTACCATAAGCAACATAAGAACCATGATTTTTGAGGTCCGCTTTTCTTTGCTTCTTTCTTTTCTCGTGAAAAGAAAGGTGTTGATTTACATAACTTACTGGCATAAAACCTGCCTCTAAAAGTTTACACAAAATGATTTACATCCTCTAATTAGAAAAATATTTTTGCCACTTTAAGTATTCCTTGCTTCCATGGCACTCTGTGGGAAATTCCAGTTTGGTTTTGAAATTCTTCTAAATTATCTATATACCACTTATAGTTTCTAAGTAAAGCATCCTTATTTGAATATTTCGGTTTAAAACCTAAGATTTTTTCAGCTTTTTCTATGGACACAAAAGAATCTTCACAGGCTGTCTCATAAACCCATTTATACAAAGGTGACAGCTTAAAAAATTCTAGAAATCTCAATGTAAGTATCATCGGCTTTGCTGGGAAACCCTTAATCTTCTTGCCAAACCCTGCATAATCCAGCACCGCTTGATAATCTTCCCTCATTGTAGTAAACTCTTTTGCACCTATATTAAAAGTATCATTTACCTTATCTTTTGGTCCTTCTGCGGCAAGATATATAGCCTCACATAAATCTTCAACATCTAAAAACTGATATCTGTTTTTTCCGCTCCCTATCATAGGAAAACCTTTTCCATCTTTTGCCCAATCATAAAAAAGAGCAAAAACCCCCAACCTTTCTGGACCTATAAAAGACTTAGGACGTAATATCGGTATACACATACCCTTTTTTCTATATTCAATACAAACTTCTTCAGCTTTTATCTTTGCTTCTCCATAATAGCCTACACCATCAAGTTTATCATCTTCTACTAGAGGATGATGATCTGGGATGCCATAAACAGCCGTTGAAGAAATATGTATTACTCTCTCCACACCCTTAGAAAATGCCGAATCAACTACATTCTTTGTACCATCAATATCCGTTGAAAAAATATCTTCCTTTTTATATAAAGGAAGGGCTGCTGCAGTATGAACTACTATATCCACTTCTTCCATTGCTTGATCCACAGTCTTTCTGTCTCTAATATCACCCTTGACTATTCTAATTTTACCTTTAACATCTTCATAGTCAAACTCTGCAATATCTAAAGATGTTACTTCACAGCCTTTATTTAACAAAAACCTTATAAGGTTTATTCCTAGAAAACCTGCCCCTCCAGTAACTAAATATCTCTTCCCCATGTGTATTAGCTCCTATCCTTTTTTATTTATTAGGTAAGGTTATCTTTATTAGTAACCTAATCAACTTCTAAATATTATTTTACATATATTCCAAAACACATGTCCAGTGCATTAATAGACTTTTTAATAATAATTATTTATATATGATGCAATAAACAGCCTTAAAATATACATCTAGAGAGCTTCAACAAATATTTTAGACGCCTCCTCTGAACGTAATGCAATAACAGCACCTCTAATATTATATGCTACAGGATCTCCAGATGGACTCTTTTGCAATGCTTCTATAACGGTATCATAAATCAAACCTAAATCTAACATTCTCCTTCTTATTATTCCTTCCGAAGTAAGCAATTTTACCCTTGCCTTCTTACCTATAGGCAAATGGTTTAAGGCTATATACTCATCATTCATAACATAATTCTCCAATTGCATATGTGCATTTATTATTAAGGGTTTAGAATAAAACTTTCCTTACAATACTTTATGTATGATTTAAATAATATGTTACCTATCAACATAAAAATAGCCTAAGTTGGTATCTTGATAAAATCGCCAAATAACTCCTTATACCTTCTATTTGCTACAACAGTGCTTATATTTCTTCCCACTGCCACAATAACAAGGGTCATTTCTTCCTATCTTCTTCATAATTTTTGGTGTACTCTTGGTCTGTTGCTGTTTAGTAGGGGTTATTGGAGGATTCTTGGTCAATTCAGAAGGCATGTGTCCACGCAACACCCATTTTCTAGTGTTATTTGATAAAACTCTCAACACCCTCATTAGTTCATTCTTTTCACCTTCATCGCTAAATTCCAATCCACTCTCCTTTAGCATATCCACAATTAAATCCAAAGGAATATCCAATTTGCATGCCCCAAAAACATCATAAATCAAATCAGCTGCTTCACCTTCATCAAATGTATTTTTCTTCTTAATAAATTCCTCAACATTTTTACAATGAGTTGATGACATTGAATTTTCATAATTTGAATAAAATGCTATATCACTTTTCGTCGGCATAAAATAAGGGCATCGGGATGCTTTTTTCAGCATACCTAGGTAATGCTTTTCATCCTTAAGTAAACGTGAAATAACATATCCATTGTCATACCAAAAATCCGCCTGACGCATTTTAACCGCATCAATGTAATCTTTAGCCGTCTCAACATTAATTTTGTCCTTATTGTACATATTCCAAACATCGACAAGCTGCTCAATTCTATACACTCCATATAAATTTGTCAGAGCAAAGGTGTATGAAAAAAGCCTTTGATTAAACTCAACCCTAAGCTTTATTTCCTCCTTGTCTAATTGGTGCAGTAAATTCGACAACTCATTCGGTATAATCGGATATATATGCCCGTCATTATTGAATAAATATACATATCCCAGCCACTTTAAAGTAATATACTGCTCTTTTTCAATATCATCCATTTCTTTATTAGGATTTTGCTTAATTTTATTTAAAAATGCCCATTCAGCTTCGTTCAAATATTCTACATCTTTTAGGAAATTATCCAGCATTTTTGGCATCAACTGATCTACAATTTCAGCATCGGGTGTCCCTTCATCAATTTGTAGTCCATGAGCTTGTGCCAACTCTAAGAGTCTATATCCCCAGTATAATTTCAAGCATTCCTTTAAGCCTGTCTTTATTTCCTCTTCAAAACAATCAAATAAAGCTATTCTATTCATTTATATTCTCCTTTAATCAAATTAAGCGTATTCAACTATGTACCTTTTAAAACCTTTAATTATGTTTTGAGATTTTAATTATTTATTTTTGCAACAAATGCACAAAGTACATATAAAACCGATCACTGCATACTTTTTATTATACAAAATAATCGCATAAAACAAAAGACTTGTTTAGAATTTTAAATATCTAATATAAATTAAGCTAGATGTTTTAAATACTAATAAAGAACAGGCAAACCCATGCTCAATATGTGGTCAATTAAACTCCTATCTTCCACATAATGCACATGGGTTTTCTATTAAAAATTCCATTCTTTTAAAAATCACTATGAGTGCACTCATAAAACTTAAATCTAACAATCACATATTTATATGTTTTTGTAAGTCCATACATTCGTTTTCTAAGTGCACTCATAGGTTTATTATAATATGGGAACAAAAAATATCACTTAATTAATTACTCTCTATTTCGTTGATTTTATAAACTCATCAACAGATTTCTGGCAATCTTCAATTACTCTCTGAATACCTGCAGCTTCAAGGGAAGCCTTTACTCTAGGATAATAAGTGTCGTAATCAACTATTCCTTGAGAAAGCGGCTTCACTTCATTCTGCCCAACTGTTGCTAGTGCTGCCATTTCTGATTTTACATTACTAGAGTCATAAGTCCATCCGACAATTTTCATCGGCTTTGCAATGGCATTGAATTCTGCCATCTTCTGCCACTTGTCAGCACTTTCGCTTACCCATAGGTAATCAAGGAATTGGCTTCCTCCCATTGCCCATTGTGCAAGTCCATAGTAACCAGAGTTATCAGCATTAACTCCGTCAGCAAAGTCAATCTGGTTGTCGCTTACTTTCTTATAGTGCTTGTTTTCTATACCCCAGCTAAGAAGATTTTTAAGCTCTTTGTCTTTAAACAGAAGATTAATGAACATCATTGCTCTTGCTGGATCCTCAGAAGTCCTAGGAATTACCAACTGTGAGTTTGTCAAGTCAAGAGTGGTAGTATAATATTCAATACCTTTCCAAGCATCTGCCTGAACAAGGTCATATCCGTATTGTGCCGCTAATTCTTCCGCTTTACCAGGCTTTAACTGCTCTGTCCAAGCAAATACTTTCTTAGACTTCTTAATTGGAGTTCCATCTTGTAATGTAGCTACGTCTTGATTTATGTATTGTTTTTTATACCAACTGTGGCTTAATTTGAATATTCTTTTTGAAGCTTCTGTTTCAAGTAAATTTATTATCTTAACATCCCCATCAGTTTTTGCGTAACCTACTGGGACATCTACTGAACCAACATTTACATTCCAATCCTGTTGTAAATATGCTTGCTGGTCACCACCTGTAGACAAGAACGGAATTATATCTGGCTCATTTTCCTTAATAGTCTTTAGCCATGGTTCAATATCTTCAGGCTTAGTGATAGAATTTACATCAAAATTATACTTATCAACAAGTTCTTTATTAAAGATAAATCCTCCAGTTCCGTACATATCTTTTGATGTAGGAATAGCGTATAGTTTTCCATTTATAACTGGGGCTTTCAAATATGCTGGATCGATATTGGCAATAATATCCTGACCATGCTCTTGAAGAAGATCATCCAACGGTAACCATGCTTGTTTTGCTACATAATCATTAAATCCCCACCAACTTGGAGAAAACATAATATCTATCTTTTCACCAGAAGTCACGTCCAATTGCTGTTTTTGCTGATAATTATCCCACCAATAATAGTTTAGTTTGATAGTTGCATTAATTTTTTCCTTGAGAATCTTGTTTACTTCTGCTTCTACCAATGCCACATCTTTAACTTGTGGGGCAAGGAAATACGCATTGATTTCATAGGGTTTCAAATTAGAACTTGTGGTACTTCCACCAGGTTCGGTAGTACCTCCAGGTTCATTCGGCTCTTTACCCCCACAGCCTGAAAATAACAAACACAATACTAAACCAGCAGAAATTAAACGTCCTAACTTTTTGATTTTTACCATCATTATACCTCCTTAAGTATGTGTCACGTCTATAAATTGATCAACAGAGGCAAAAACAATCTATTACCAATGTTGAAATCAATACTAAAATCAACCCTTAACCGCACCTATAGTAAGACCCTTTATAAAGTATTTCTGGAAGAATGGATACGCAAATACAATGGGTCCTATCCCTATTATAGCCATAGCCATACGCAATGTCTCGCCAGGTACATTTGCCAAAGCACTTGATGTATTTCCTGATGCTGTTGCCAAAGATGAAGTCAAAAACTGCAGAGAACGTAGAGCTTGATACATAGAATATTGAAGATTGTAGAATTTAGGATTGTTAATAAATAAGAGACAAAGGTACCAATCATTCCAGTAGTTCAACGATGCAAATAATGCTATTGTAGCTATAACGGGCTTAGACATCGGAATAACAATCGTAAAGAATATATTAAACTCACTAGCCCCATCAATTCTAGCCGCTTCTAATACCGAATCAGGTATATTGAGTGAGAAAAAAGTTTTGGTAATCAGCACATAAAACGCATTCATGACAGCTGGCATTACCAACGCAATTAAATTGTTCTTCAAACCCAAGTACTTAGTATAAAGTATATACCACGGTACTAATCCCCCTTGAAATAACATAGTAAAGAATATGAAAAAGGAGAAAAAGTTTCTGTATTTAAAAGACTTCCTAGATATAGGATATGAATACATCATAGTAAATGTCACACAGAAAAATGTACCTACAACACAAGCAAAAATTGTAACACCATAAGCTCTTAACAATTTTTCGATATCATTGAATAAATACCTATATGCATCAAAACTTATCTTGCTTGGGAAAAAAGTGTATCCGTCAATTGCAAGAGCTGTCTGTTCTGTAATAGAAACCATGAAAATTAAAATCAAAGGAGCTACACACAAAACACAATAAATAATGAAAAACGTATTAAGAACTATATTTGTAACCGGTGAAATAGAATTTAATCTTGAAGATGATTGTATTTTTTCTGACTTCATATTTTCCTCCTAAATACGCATAATATATTTTACTAAACAAATAATATATCTTAAAATGCTATAATAGTTAAATTGCATTTAATTTCATTTGTTGAAGTACCAAGCAAATAATCAGCAAAGTAATACAAATTAGAATATTTTATTTTCCTCGCTGATTTTACCCACAATCCAATTTGCACATAGCACCGTAAAGAACCCTACAATTGATTGATATAACCCTGCAGCAGAGGACATACCTATATCTCCAGTAAAGATCAAAGCCTTATATATGTACGTGTCTAGAACTTCTGTTGTAGGTGCTAAAAGCCCTTGTTGCATCGTAACCTGATAAAAAAGACCGAAATCAGACCTGAAGATATTACCAAGGTTGATGATGGTAGTTACAATCATAAAAGGAACTAGAAACGGAATTGTAATATACCATATCTGTTGCAACTTGCCCGCACCATCTAATATGGCAGCTTCATAATATTCTTGGTCAATACCTGTGATTCCAGCTAAATAGATAACTATACCGTAACCAATATTCTTCCAAAGATTAACCAAAACCAATATAACTGGCCAATACTGTGGCGAAGCATACCAATCTATTGTATTAATATTTAGCACTCTAGCGATTGTTTTGTTGAAAAATCCATTAGGATCTAGGACTGCAAGTGCAAGATACGCCACTACTACCCATGAAAGAAAATAAGGTAAAAATATTATAGACTGATACAACTTAGCAGCAAACTTGCTTCTCAATTCATTGAGAGCTAATGCAAATAATACCGCAAAAATTAATCCTAGTAAAATAAAAGCTAAATTATATAATATAGTATTTCGTGTTATCTGCCATGCTGCATTAGACATAAAAAGAAACTTGAAATTCTTCAAACCTGCCCATGGGCTTTTAATGAAGCCATCAGCATAGTTAAAATCCTTAAAGGCAATGACAACACCGATCATAGGTAAATAGTAGTTGATGAAAATCAGAATAAATGGCGGTAACAACATCAGAAATAGGGCTTTGTTTGTTACCAATTCTTTAAGAAAACTCGATTTTTTCCATAAGCTCTTTTTTTCCATTTGGATGCTTATATCCGGTGTAGTGTTCGTACTTGTTGACATATTCTAATCACCTCACGAAGTATTTAAAAAAGATTTCTTCAAAAAATACTCTTGCAACGCTCATTTCATAAAGTACATCAAATTCTATTTTTGAATTGATAATTGCAAAGCTTTTTTGAAATTACCTAATTAAAAACCAATATACAAATTCACATAATATCCATTGAACATTGCACCAAAAATCGTTTATTTCCTTTTAGCTATATAGAAAAAACCATTTAATTGAAAAAAGCTATACTCCCTAGTATGTTATATCTCAGCAATACATATTTTATCTATCTATTATGTACTTGTTTATATTGTCTCTTTTTTATCCTAAAAGCTCTTTATCTCTTTAAAGAAACCGGTTTAGTAAATCATTTGAGTAAATGGTATCATAATTCTAATGCAAACGCAATAATTTTTTTACATAAACTTTTTTCTGTATACTTAATTTTCGAAAATTATAGCAGTAATAATTATTAGCAATATTACGCATATTGTACAAATGGCATTAAGAGTCCTCACTATGAAAAGATACTTGCACTGTTTTCGCACATTAAGTAGTGCTTCAATTGACTCAAATAATGCATATATGATAAAATATATATATATTTAAAATTATATGTGAACTTCACTCCTAATAGAATCTTATTGACATTATCTTATATATATCTTGTTTTTTTTATTGTTATAATTCTATATTTGCTTTTTGATCCTATTGAAATAGAAGAGCTCATCTAAAAGTACTTAGGAGGTATCTTTTGCAATGGATTATTCAAAGGATGACTACGTGAAAAGGTATGAACCCTTTTGGGGCAGTTGGTACATAGAGAAATTTGTTGGTCAAGGCAGTTTTGGAAAAGTCTATAAGATATTCAAAGAAGAATGGGGCTATAAATATGAGTCCGCCTTAAAGCTCATGAGCATTCCCACTAAAGAACAGTACAGCGAGGCCATATCAACTCTAGGAAATGACGAAAACCTACTAAAGCATTATTTTGAAGATGCTGTAAAAAGTATTACAAATGAAATTGTTATGCTTTATAACCTTAGGGGAAACAGTAATATAGTAAGTTATGAAGATCATACTGTAGAAAAACATCCAGACAAAATCGCATGGGATATTTTGATAAGGATGGAATTTCTTACACCCCTTAATAAATATATTGAAGAAAAAGATTTATCTATAGATGATGTTGTAAATATCGGTCTAGATATATGTGCTGCTCTAGAGCTGTGTTCGAAAAAGAACATTGTTCATAGAGATATAAAGGATGAAAATATATTTGTATCACAAGACAAACGCTATAAGTTGGGTGATTTTGGAATCGCACGAGAACTGTCAAAAGGCTATTCTGCCTCAATTCGCGGCACTCCCCTATATATGGCTCCTGAAGTATATAAGGGTGAAACTTATGATACAAGGTCTGACCTATATTCTTTAGGCATTTTACTTTATAAACTCCTAAATAATGGTAGGTATCCTTTTATGCCACCTTTCCCAACCGAGCTTCGTATAAAAGACAGAGAAATTGCTGTAGAAAAACGCCTACTCGGTGAAACTATGCTACCCCCATGCACTGCACACCCAAAACTAGGCAATATTATACTTAAACTATGTGAATACAAGCCTTCTGATAGATTTGTATCCCCTGAGGAAGTTAAAAGGGCTTTAATAGAGGCATGCTCTGATATGTCCTACATTGACAGGCAAAAGATTGTCCTGCCAAAGAAAAAAGTAAACTCACCAAAAACTATGAGTATTGTTCCTGAAACCGTAATATTAAATAACACAGATATTAGCAAACACACACATATATCCGGCAACATTGTAAACGGAAGTCTCGTCTGTTCAATGGAGGAATGGATATACCTATCGTGTCCTAACCAAAAACACAATTTATATAAAATCAACCCTGACAAAACCCAAATAATAAAGCTAACTTCCGATGAAACATGGTTTATCAATATAGTGGATAAATCGATCTATTACTGCAACTCCTCTGATAATGATCATATTTATCGTATTAATATAGATGGAAGCCATAGAAAAAAAGTTATAGCTGACAGCTCTTTGTATTTAAATGTGGAACAGAATTGGATTTATTATTGTAATGAATCTGACGGTTACAGCATATACAAAGCTAAAACTGATGGGACAGAAAAGATTAAATTGCTCAATGACGAAGCATATAATTTAAGCTTATACCATGAGTTCCTATACTATTGCAATAAAAGCGATAAGGGTAGGCTTTATAGAATAAATACTTGCGGAGGAGAAAAAACAAAAATTTCAAATGACGAAGCAAGCTATTTTTGCATAGCCGATGGTTGGATATTTTTCTGCAACAAAAGTGACCATATGAAACTCTACAAAATAAATACTTCCGGAACAAAAACAGTGATGATCTGTGAGGATACTTCAAGTAATATAAACATCTATAAGGATTGGATCTATTATTGTAATAAAAACGATATGAGTAAACTATATAGAATACGTAGCGACGGATCTGATAAAGAAAAACTCAATGATGATTATACTGATTTTATCACTGTGGTGGATGATTGGATCTATTACTGTAACAAAACCGATAATAACAGGATTTACAAAATCTGCCCAAATGGTCTTAATAGAACTCAAATTCTAGTGGAGGGAAATGTTGATGACGAATGGATTTACATCTAAAGGTGGTGTGGTATGGGTATAATGCTTAAAATTGACGCTTCCGTTATGACAACTAAAGGAAAGGTCCTAAATAAAAATGAAGATAATTTTTATTTTAATGGTGCTTTTATGAAAAAAGACTCTATTACCAGTCCTCTATGTTTTTCGACAATAACTTCCGCCCAACAATTCATCTTTGCTGTTTGTGACGGTATGGGCGGTGAGCAATTTGGAGAACAAGCAGCTTTTTTTGCTGTTCAAGCTCTAGATGAATTCTATAAAAGCAGCTTTCCAACTAGCACATCATTATCAGAGCTAAAAGAATCTATAGATAAGCATATAAAAATAGCTAATAAACTAATATATGAACAAGCATTATCTTTAGGAAAAAGAATGGGCACCACTTTGACATCTATTGTATTTTGTGGCAACAAAACAATGACCCTAAATATTGGAGATAGTAGAGTATACCTATTACGTGGTTCAAAGCTGACAGAACTCACAACGGATCATACTGAGGCTCAACGACTTATACGTCTCGGAGTTTTAAACAGCCATACCGCTAGATTTCATAAAAGCAAAAACATACTCACTAGATATCTAGGCACAGACCCTTCCCTCGGTACAATGGAGGCAGATTACTCCGATGAATTAAACGTTTTAACAGGAGATACCTATCTTGTCTGTAGTGATGGGCTTTCAGACTTTATAAACAACGAAGAAATAAAATTCCATCTAGCCATAAACGACACTAGTACTACTATATGTAAAGACCTGATTGATTTAGCACTAGGCAATTTAGGAACAGACAATATTACAGCTTGTGTAATCAAAATACTTGATATTGTGTAAAGCCATTATTAACCTTATTTTAAGTACTTCCTGAAGTTAATAACTTCGGTTTTTAATACAAACTGTTGATATGCCTTCTTTTCCAATAGGGCATTTCTTAATCGCTTTTCCAATAAAGCCATGTTATCACTTATAGTACCGTCACCTTTAAATAAAAACACCTTTGTATCATCTTCACTCAAGAGATAGTTTATTTTACCAGCTGCTTTTAAAAATCTTAATGCGGATTTTATGAGGCTCTCCTCCACACCAAGTTTAATTGCGATAGCTTCAACATCTCCATTTCCCATATCCTTTGTCACTGTGTGCTTTATAACACCTAAAAGATTTGTGACAAAGCCTCTAAATGAGTAATCGGGCATAATACTAAAATTAATAATAATATTATGAGGATTACTCAAAGCTACAATTTCCCTAAAAATCTCTGTATTAGGAGGTGGAGATAATAACACTAGGCTATCAGCCTTTGTAATAGTAAAGCGATTAACAGTTTTAGCTAGAGAACATTTCGAACTTAAACCTTCATAGAAAAATAGGGCTTTTTCATATTTTTGTCCTAAAATATTAAGACCTATACCCCTTTCATCGATAATATCCCCACGAAATACCTTTTGTATCTCTCCTGTTCCTTCAAGCATATGTACCAAAGTCAGCTGAATACTAGAATTACCCCTATAAGTATTTTTGCTTATCTTGTAGATAACATCAAAAACTTTGCCCTGAAGCGATTTATCCTCACCAAACCACTTGACTGCAGAAACCCTTGTATTATTCTTCCCCTCTAATATCATTATGTGATGGTTCTTTTCAGTCTTTCTGTCACTTAAAACATTTAAACCATAGGATACAAAAAGCGGTGCCTCAAAACCTTCACCATACGGACCTGCTGTAAGTAGTCTTTCATAAAATTCCATAGTTATGCTATCAATTTCAAGCTCTAAATCTACATCAACACTTATTGTATCACTGACGAAGTGTTTCTTTTCCGCAAGAAATTCGATTTCACTAACAAAGTCCTGAAGATTCTCTTTCATAAGAGAAAGTCCAGCTGCCTGGGAATGACCTCCATATTTTAAAAGCTTACCGCTGCATTCCTTAATTAGTTCATATATGTTTATCTCCTCAACAGACCGTGCAGAACCAACAACCGTTTTGCCATCCTCTTTGAGGGATAAGAGAATTGCCGGTTTTCTATATACCTCACATACCCTGCCTGCTGCAATCCCGATAATTCCATGATGCCAAAAATCACTGTAGAGCACTAACACTGTCTTGTTTTTCTTTTTTGTCTCCACCTGTTCTATTGCCTGATCTATAATTTCCTGTTGAACCCTTTTGCGCTCTATATTAAGATAATCTATCTTTTGAGCCATTTCACCTGCATTATAAGGGTCTTTACAAAGCATTAATTCTACGGGAAGCCTTGCCGATTCCATTCTACCTGCTGCGTTAATTCTAGGTGCTATCTGGAAAGCAATATCCTCTTCAGTGCTGAGTTCACTAGTCTTGCTTGCTATCTCTAATAATTTTACCAGCCCTTCCCTTTTTGTATTAAACAATTTAGGAATTGCTTTTTTAAGTAAATATCTATTTTCTCCATTAAGGCTTACTACGTCTGCAATAAGCGATAGAGCAAGCATATCTAAATAGTCTTCCGACTTTTCCTCAAGACCTTTACTCTTTAAAAGGGCAAGGCATAAAAAATACGCCATTGCACACCCTGAGATATTTCTTGCCTTGTGCCCCTCTTGAAGAAGCTTTGGGTTTAATATCACATCTGCATTTGGAAGCTCGGATGGAATATTGTGATGGTCAGTAAGTATTATATCCATATTCAATTCTTTTGCACGGTTTATCTCATTTATATTGGATATTCCACAGTCACAGGTAATAATTAAAGAAACCCCTTCCCTTGCAAGTCTCTCTATAACCTCTAAATTCATGCCATACCCTTCTGTAAAACGATCAGGAACATGGTATATCACCTTTTCTAAAAATAAGCTTAAGCATTCCACAAGTATAACCGTACTAGTCACACCATCAACATCATAATCACCGTACACACATACTTTCTCACCTTTGTCAGCAGCTTCGAGTATCCTGTAAACGGCCCTTTGTATGCCTTCAAACTCATTTACCTCTGTGGGATTATAGTATTCATCCTTTAGCATTTGACGTACTGTATCTGGGTTTTTGTAACCCCTATTGTAGAAAATTCTTGCAATGAGTTCATCCCCATCAGCAACTTCTATAAGCTCTTTAGGTATATTTACATCCTTATTCAATAAATTTATATCAATCCTCACCTAAGTCAACTCCTCAATGCTTTCCCATTCAAGCTCGTCTAAAAAATCTTCATCTTCCTCAAGAACCTTAAAATCTATCCTTTGGTTATTACAAAACCAGTTAAATTCACAGTATTTACAGCTTTTTTCATATAAGGCCTTATCAAATGTAGAAAAATCGTATTGAAGTATTCCTCTGATTTTATTTTGTAAAAGTTCTCTGTATGTATTATGCTTTTCATCGCTGTATCTTATTTCCGTCAACACTTCCGGAGGGTCAGGCTGCCAATAATACATGGTGATATTCTCGCAATTAATGTCCCTTCCTGTAATTCTCTCGCTTTGCTCCTTTAGCACAAAAAGATACACTATGGATTGAAGACTTTTATTATATTTATTTGCCCTTATTTCCTTTTGCTCAAGTTTGTTTTTCTTGCCATGAGTTTTCCAATCCCAAATTTCAATTTTATCTTGATCAACTATCACAAGGTCAAAATTAGCCTCTAGCCTCAAAAGCCCTTTTGCAATCCTCAGCTTATACTCGGGAAGGTATTTACGACCATCCTCTTTTTTAAACTTATTTTTAAGGCTATTTATCCAACTATCAAGTTCATCAAACCCCTCTGTTTTCTCGCTTAACCCCGTATCTATACCAAGGAAATATCTGTGAGCTAGAAGGTGGAAATTGTTCCCCATTTCAAGCCGTTTCTTTATTTCTTCGTCAGGGAAGTTTTCCCACTTAAGATTCTCAAGATATCTCTTTTTAAACTTTAAAGGGCACCTTTCATAGGTTGCTAACGACTGCTGTGTAAATAAAAAATATTGCGCAAATCTTAAATCCTTCATCATAATAACTCCTATTCTATGAACTTATCGCCCTATCGGGCGGACTTTCAAAATGCAAATTCCTATACTATTAAATTAGGCACTTTCAAGAAATATAAAACAACCATAATTACATTAGCTGATTTTTTGTGTGTCCAATATAATTTCTGAGTTCTAGAATATATTTAGATGGCAATGTTTCATTCCTTTTTCCCTTATTTGCCTCAAAAGAGGTCAAAAACAAGTACTCCTTTGCCCTAGTTATACCTACATATAATAGCCTTGCTCTTTCAGATATAGTCTCGATTTTCGACTGCACTATAGAATCCCCTCCGGTTTTTCCATCTAATAACCTCTCTAAATCGGCTTTTATAATCGCTTGAGGGTTCTTAAACTCCTCCTTTAGATACCAATACTCCCCAACAAACTTGTCATCAAGACTAACAGGAAAATCACCGTTGGTAATACTTGTAAGAAACACAATGTCCCATTCAAGCCCTTTTGATTTATGATATGTAGCCAATGTAACTACGCCCGGTTTAGGTTCATACCCTTTCAAGTCCCACACGATACCTGCAAAAAAGTTAAATATGTTTTTAGGACTCAAAAGCTCTAAAGCCAAATCTGCCAATTTCCAACGAGGATCTTGACTCATAAGGTATCTAACATCACCGGCCACCTTCTGAGCTATTGCCCTCTCTTCCTTTTCAAATCTCAACTTCTCAGATATAAAAAGTATCAACTTCTCTACAATAGTGTTAGGGAACTCCAAAAGCTCTCTTACTATTTCTAGTTTATCGGTAAAATCAGTCCATATATCACTAATTATCAAATCCTTAGGTATATCATTTCTCTCAATTTCACCACCGATTGGATATAGCAGTTTCTCAACGGGATACATTTTTAAAAAACCATTTAATTTTACTTTCTGCCCAACAATTTTCTTCTCTTCATCAGGTTCTCCTTCAACCAAGCCGCTGTCATAGGAATCTAGAAGAAAGCATTCATTCATCATATCAAAGAATTTCTGTCCGTTTTCCGGTTGGGCTATAAAATCTATGATCCTGCCCAACTTTCTTACGGTTTTATTTTTTTCTCCCGATGTATTATCCAGTTGTTCATAGGGTACATGTCTTGCTTCTAAAAACTTTATAATTGCATTCATTCTCCATGATGTCGGAACAAGTATTGCAATAGTCTTATCGGGATATTTCTTTGCCATTTCCTGGGCTTTCACTACCACAGTACGGGCTTCATCCTCCCAGGATTTAAATATGCCCACCTTAATACCATACTCGTCTATTTTAGGGTTTGGTCTTATATCATCCTCTCCGACGGGTTCTATAAACTGGGGCAGGAGGCTTTCCTTGCACTCAGGCACTGGATGCTTTTCCCTTACATACTCAACAAAATAGTTGGCAAGATTTATTATGTCAACAGTATTTCTGCTGGACTGTGTAATTTTGTATACCGTTGTTAAGGGATTTTCGCAAAAACTTTTAAACAAAGTAAAATCACTATTACTAAAACTTCCGCATATTGCCTGATTACTGTCTCCAACCCTCAACAAGTTACCGTTTGATATCAGCTCTAGTATTTCGCTCTGTATAAGGTTTGAGTCCTGTGCCTCATCCTCGCACACAAAAGTATACTTTTTTTGATACTTTTCAAGCAAAAGTTCATCCTCTTTGAGCATTTTCTTAGCATTATAAAGCATATCATCAAAGTCTAAAAAACCTCCAATTTTAAGCTTCCTGTCGTATATTTCGTATATTTCACTTGCCCAAGATAATATTGAATCTTCCCTGAGATTCTTGCAAAGCTCCATTGCCTCTCTAGCTCCAATACCCCTACATTTAAAATCCCCGATGGCAGAGAGCATAATATTACACAGCTTATCCTGCCAGTTTTTGTAGGTATCACTTATCCTATTTGCATTCAGGTTTGCTTCATCTAAATAAAGCTTAAATTTTCTCTCATTATGTCTCTTCCAATCGTCGATACTGCTAGAAATCAGATGAGTTTTTGATACACCGTCTATTATGGTAAACTCTTCATTAGTTATCACAAGGTCAGGCTTTTCTTTTATTATCTGAAGACATAATCCGTGGATGGTGGAGACAAAATAATCCTTACCGCTTATAATTCCTCTGTTTTTAAGCTCTGCAGCTATACGCTGCTTAAAATTATTAACAGCACTATTCATATAAGTAACAATAAGGATCTTACCTGGTTTGTGAAGTTTGTTTGCAATCATCTCAACAGCCCAAAGCGAAAGGCAGTGTGTCTTACCACCTCCTGGAATTGCAGGAATAGCACAGTATCCGCTTCTGTATTGCTCTACGAGTTCTCTTTGACCTTTTCTAAGTCCCATTCTTATCCTCCACGAAAATACAGTTCTTAAATTTCTACGACATTATTTCATCAAAGTAATCCGCTAAAATCCCATCATTTTCATATCCATTAGCCGACAGCATAGACTCAAAAGTAATAAGCTTATCGCTACACCTCTTGAAAAGAGCTCTCATAAGTGTAGCTAAATAGTGTTTCTGGTTTTTCTCCTCAAGCTCCTCGGTATAAACTCCGTTTTCGTCCCAAGTCTTTGTGAGTACATGCAGGTTTGTAATCTCCTTAATACTGCGTGGAGTCCAATTGTCGCTGCTAAGGCTAGTGATTATAGTAACCTTACTCTTTAATGAACTTGCTAAATAGGGCACCGGTGTAGAAATAAGCACAAAATCTCCACTGAGCTTCTCTTCAAGTTCAAAAATACTTTCCGCAGATTTAATCCCACGCCTCACAACCTCTAAAAAATCTTTGCTCGCATTTCTTTTAAACCTTGATACTACTTCAACAAAAGTCTGAGCACTGTCAATAAGATTCTTTGCTTCTAAAATATCCTTCTGGGATACTTCCTTTGATATAAGTATTTCCAAGAAAACTTTCTGGAAAAATTCATTTATTTTAAGAGGCTTCGGTCTTGCCTTGTATTCACTTATCCAGTTTCTTATGTATTCATACTTTTCTATATTGTAATATCCTATTCTCTCAACTAGTCCCGGAAACTCAATATCGGGAAACTGTGCAAAAGGTCTTTGACTTACAATCTCGCCAGCTAGAATTGAACTTCTTACAGGGTCAATTTTAAGTACCATCCTAAGTAGTGCTCTTACATCATCCCTATTGGGCATTGACCCATAAGTAGGATGACACAACTGAGCTAAGGTTATAAGTGCCTGTGAAAATGGGTTATCAATAAGTCTACTTTTTCTTGCAAGATTTTTAACTTCATACCCATGCCTTTCAAGAATTCGGGCAATTACAAACTCGGTAACCGGATCAGCATAACTCGATATTACAACTATATCCGAAGGATTATAACCTTCCTTACTTATCAAATGTACTATTCTCTCGGCAACATTCTCTAACATCTCACTTCTCAATTCAAAGGGTGAATTCCTTTCTATATAAGCCCCAACATTACACTTGTTTCCTTTAAGGTTTTCTATATTGTCAAACAGCATGTCTGAAAACTCGACCATATAATCTTGACAAGTATAGGATTTGCCCATTTCAATCTTATCCATTTTATCTAGCAATACCGACTTTACATATTTATGATTACTCCCAAAAGCTTCTCCAAAACCACCCTCGTGGTTATAAGCTAAAAGGCAGCTTTTAAGATTTGGCAGGAGAAAATCAATAAAATCAGCTTCGGTTGGTACACACTCTTCAATATTATCTACAATAAGATGCTCAATCCTTAGGTACAAACTGTCAGTATATGATTTGTCCTTCAAAAGATAATTGTTGTACAGGTCAACCGCCATGCCAAAATCAAATATTCCAAGCTCTAAGCACCTTTTTCTGTAGGCCGCTAAAATATCATCGGCTTCCCTATAAATCTGCTTTCTTAAGTCATCCTTATTTTCTAGAGCATTATAAAGCCTGTCCCCAATCTTGTTGTACGGGATATCCGATATAGCCGCTTTTACAAGGTTACCCGTAAGATCAATAGCAAGTCTGTCGGTATAGGAAGTAACCCCTGCAAACGCCCCTTCATGCTGCCTCCTCCATTCAATTACAGTAGCAACAAGAAACTGAGCCGCCTCAAAGGTAAGGAAAACCGGTTTTATGTCTTTGTTTACTATTTCCTTGCACTTTTTTGCAATAATAGGATAGTAGGTTTTGATTTCGCTTTGAATAAAGCCGTAATATGAAGTTCTTAAAACCGCACCTGAACCTTCAAGCACAGTTTTAGTCCTCCACTCTAATGACTGGGTCCTATTTAGAAGCAATATCAATATCTTCTCGCTAGGCACCTTTAGCTTATCCACCATATACCTGTATCTTTCTAGCAGTATTGTAGATTTTCCACTTCCTGTAGGCCCTCTGAGAATGTACTTTGAGTTATGTGAAGGCATTTCAATTATCTTCCGAGAATCATCATCAAAAATAATGGTATATCCCTCCAAAATAGTTCTTGAGTATATTATACCATTATGGGATTATTAATGAATATTTATAATTGACTTTTTATAAAAAATAAGGTAACTAGTACTTCTAACAATAAAATTGCCGGAATACCAAGCATAAAGTACCAATGTTTTGTCTTATGCTTGAAAAAAAGCATTCCCGCATACACACCAGCTGCTCCTCCTAAAACAGCTACTGTAAAAAACGCCTTCTCAGGAATCCTCCAGAGTCTTTTTTTGGCTTTATGCTTATCTATACCCATTAATATAAAACCAAAAATATTAACCAGAAGCACAAAAGCTAATATCACATATAAGAACACATTCAAATCTCCTTTTCCATAGTAACTAGAAATACCTGTTTTACTTCTTGCAAAGGTCCTCTAAGAATCAACTTATACAATACTAAATCATGGACCTTCTAGTCTTATTTAAAACACAAGAACATTATATTGCTATGTAAAAAAAATTAAAATTATATTTTTGAAAGGGCTATTACAAAGCTCTTTTTAAATCACCTAATTATAACTATATATTTTTTTAACATAAATATCAAATACGCTAAACAAAAAATCATCGAATAATTATCTGAATCCCGTTGTACTTAATTTACTATTTATGTGATTTCAAAAAACAACTGGTCAATGGGTGATTCAATCTTCTCTAACAAATTCAATAAGTAGTTAAAACAAGAAATGATTTATTGCCCAATAAGCACAAAAATACCCCGGCAATTTTGCCGGGATATTTGTTAGGGGGTTAAAATGTATTTTGTGAGGTCATTTAAATTATTAACCTTTTATGAAATAAATATACGTAAATAATTTATTTTTATTAAGGTCGTTTTAAATAATTTTACAATTGTCATCTTTATACTAAATTAGAATCAATTTTCCAAAGCCAATTAAAAGAATTGTTTCTTTTAATTGTGTAAATCTTCTAGAAGAGTAGTATATCATTGATCATTCTTTAGCATTTTATAAATATCGTCTAACTTCTTCTTGTTTCCAAAATCAAACCAATCAACAGTATTTTTTGTTTCCTCTAGTGCTTCAAATACATCTTTTCCGTTCATATTTGTCACATTGACAGGCACACTATAATCCAGTAAAAGCTTAACAGCGTCAGCATCACCTATTCTTATTGCAGTAAATATAGGCGAATCACCTTCTATATTATTTAGCTTGTTTACATATATACCTTTCTTTAAAACATATTCTGCAACCTCAAGTCTTTTGGTCAATATTGCCCTATCAATAACCCCAAGAGCAATTTTATCATCAGATTTATCATAATTATCAACAACATGCTTTATTGTATCTGTATCACAATTATCCAATAAATATATAATTCCTAAAACATTCTCTTCATCGCCTATAATTCCACCTTTTTGGTATATATAATCGGCCATTTTTGTATCAGAATTTATTAGTGAATGTTTAAATGCCGAATTAAGATAGTTTATGTCTTTATATTTTTCATTGAGGAAATCTAACAGTCGGTAATTTTTTGTATAAACAGCTGCTCCAAAAAAGGTCTTTATATTATCAGCTTTATCTAAATCAGTATTATCAGCTGCAATTTTCACAAGTTTCTCTATTATATCCTTATCTGCTTTCACCATTTCACTTCTAACTAAAGCAAACGCAAAATTTGCTATAGAAAGATCTGCACCTCTTTCAATAAGCATTAAAGCTATAGAATATTTATGTCCAGACAATGCTGTTTGAATTGTTGACTCTTTAAAGATGTCTTTATCATTAATATCTACACCTGCATCAATCAACAAGCTTACAATTTCTTCATTACCAACTTTTATCGCCAAAATTAAAGGTGTATATCCTTTAGCCGATAAAGCATCAACATCTGTATACTTTAGAATAGTCTTAACTGCACTCACATTTTCCTTATAAACCGCACTGCACAATGCAACATAAATCTCATCTAGGTTTGTTCCCTTTTGTAACTTTTGTTCGAGTTTTTCCATATTCCCGGATTTGATATAATCAATCATATCTTCAGAAATTTTAGAGCATACAACTGAACCGGAAATTGATATAAAATATATTATTGCTAAAACAATAGCAAGTTTTTTCATATTAGTCATCTCCTATTAATTCTTTTTGGTCTTAAATATGGTTTCCTACTCATTCCTCCGATTATACTTAACTATAATCTTACCCATAAGGAAGTATAGTGGAATGGGAAGGACGAAATAAAACAAAACAACTAAATCCAGTCTGTAAAACGCACCATCAAATATCCCTGCAAATAATGTATGAAGCAAATATCCAGTATAATAAGCCAGTACTATTTTATATATTTTATTTACTCCATTAACGGTTGTTATTCGTCCGTTTATCTCCGATTTTGACTTGCTGAAAAGCTTAATAGAAAGCTTGAATAATACTATTAATGACACTATGTAAAAAGCCAACCCAATACATTTAAGGTGATATTCATAATTGACTAAAATCATTAGTTCATCAATTGGATTTTGTTTTAAATATTTAATTGTATCGGCATCTACAAGAGGATTAATATTTAGAATATAGGTGATAAAAATAAATATACTGTTCATAACCTTTTCTGTATTGACTATAATTGAAGGAACTAAGTACCTTCCCTGATAAAAGCTATATATGTTATGTATTATATGTACAAAACTATAGGGGATTGCTATAAACAACGCACTAATAAAGCTACCTAAAAAAACTGTCCCATTAATTGCTTGAATCATAATAAAAAATCCAAACACACATAGCAAAAACATAAGGTTAAAAGTAATACTGAATGTTACAAAGCCTATTTTATCAAGCCAACAGTTGTTCACTATTAGTATCATATTTAGTATTACATATACAGAAGAAAAGGGAATCAAAAGATTATATGCACCTACAAACCATTTACTTAGAATTATTTCTTTTCTGGTAAAAGGCATACTTGCCGCTAAGGAATAACTTGAAAGATTTCTATCAAAGGAAAACATAATAGAAGTCATAATTAGCAGCATAGCCACTACTATCCAAGTTCCTATATTGAAACCGAATTCATTTACAATCAAATCACCATAAGAATCTCCACTAATGTTAATGAGCATGCTAAATAACAAAACAATAAAAATTATTGGCATAAACCACTTTGTATATTTCCAATCTCTATAAATAAGTGCTTTATTTATTGATTTCATCTTTATACCCCCTTGCCATATGAATAAACAAATATTTCTTCAAGACTCAAATCCACTTCTTCTACCAGCGATGCTCCGTGTTCTTTCAATTTTTCTTCAAATTTCTCAGAATAGTCTTTTACTATAATGTAATAAACACTTCCCACATTCTTAACTTCAAGTATTTCATCTCCAAAAGCTTCCCTTGTAAATCCGTTTTTAAATATAACTTGAAGCTTTGTTACCTTTTGCTTTATAGCATCAACCGAGCCATCATACTGTATTTCCCCACTATTTATAATTGCTATACTGTCGCATATTTGCTCCACATCTGCAAGATTATGAGTGGATATTAAAACCGTTGTTTTTCTTGCCGATACTTCATCAAGGATTATTTCAACAAACTTTCTCTTTGCAACAGGATCAAGTCCAGAAGTCGGTTCGTCCATCATAAGAAATTCAGGATATATTGAAAGATTAAGTGCTAGCATTAATTTTGCTTTATTTCCCTTTGAGAGACTTGATATTCTCTTACTTTTTGAAATTTGGAGAGTACTGTTTATTTCATCAAACCTTTTTTCGTCAAACTTGTCATAAGCTAATTTATAAAATTCTATAATTTCTCTTACTTTAAAGCTTTCATAATAGTTACAAAAGTCTGGAACATACCCTATTCGCTTTTTTACTTCCTTGTTGTCAAATACAGGCATATCGTCATATTTCACTGTCCCTAAGTCTTCTTGCCACACTCCTGTCAGTATTTTAATGAGAGTTGTCTTACCGGCACCGTTCGGACCAATAAGTCCTAATATGCTGCCTTCTTTGATGTTCAGGTTTATATCATTAAGTATTTTAGTGCCTTCTATTTCTTTGCAAACCCCACAAACATTTATCATAATCCTCACTACCTTTCAATATCCTTATATATTCCATTGATTATTTCAGCCAACTGTTTTTGTCCAATCCCCATACAATGGGCTTCAACTATAGCATCCTTTAAAACATCTCTGAGTTTTCGGAATCTGTCTTCGTCTACCTTAGGTTTATAATCCAACGAAACATAAGTGCCTTTACCTGAAATGGTTTCAATCAGCTTTTGACGTTCAAGTTCTGCATATGCTTTGCTGACAGTGTTCGGATTAATTGTTAGCATTTTTGACAACTCCCTTATTGAGGGCATTTTGTCTCCAGGACTCAAGCCTCCCATTATTATGTTTTCTTTAATTTTGTAAACCACTTGTTCAAATATAGGTTTACTGCTTCTTGCATCAATATTAATCATTTTATCAACCCATTTTCAATGTATTAAGTGTACTATCTGCTATAGTACACTTAATACTATATCATATGACCTATAAATTGTAAATAGGGAAAAGTTTTTTTCCGTTTTATTGATAGGGTCTTTTTAGCATAGGATTTCACATATCATAGGTGTTTTTGTGATTTTTTTGCATACAAAAAGAACCGGATTACATTTCCGATTCTATTATATGTATTAGAATAATCTATTCTCTTGTCAATTACTTAATTTTTTCTTTTGAAATATAAACTACCCAACGTTACCAATGTCTTTTTGTATTTCATCAATCTTTCTTTCATGCTGCTTATAGCCATCAAACAAAGATTCTAGCTTTTTGCCATAACTGTGCTCCATCCCAAGAACATCTTTTTTCAAATCCTTTACTTCGCTTTCGAGATTGTCAAAACGCTTATTAGTCTCTTTACGGAACTCTGTAAACTCACTATACATTCTTTCAAGCAGCTCAAACGTTTTATCCTCCATTGAATCCTTCCTCCTGTGTATTAACTTAGATTACATAATATCATATAATCCACTCAAATTGGAAGATGTTTTGAAAAAAATAATAAATGTATAAATTGCTTGATATTAATTGCTGCTTTATTACAGGTGTTATGCACTTGGTGTAAGTTGATGCCAAAAAACATTTTTAACGAAATATTGAAAAACACTATTCTGTATGTCAAAAATATAATGGTACCATAAAATCAGACAGACAAAGCGGCAAAAATAAGTTAGAATAAGACTATGGAAAAGAGACGAAATTTTACACCTGAAAAAAAGCGAAAATTGTTATTGAGGTCTTAAAGGAAGATCGTACACTGAATGAAATTGCAACGGAATATGAAATCCAGCCGAACCAAATAAGTCGCTGGAAATCGGAATTTTTGAGCAATGCTGGCAGAGTATTTAGTAAACAAAACGATGAATTAGAGAAGGTCAAACAGTCGTTTGATAAGGAGAAAGACGAACTTCTTAGGCAAATAGGTCAACTCTCATATGAGGTCACCTGGCTTAAAAAAATCTGGCCGACTCTAAATCCAGAAAAGATCGCATAAATATGATAGACAGAAGCGAAAAGCTTAGCATTAAAAAAACCTTTCTAAAACATACAAAATAAACTGAAATTGTAACAAAGTATTTGCATTTAACCCCTACTTTCTATATTAAATAAAGTATCCAAGCATGTTTTCATAAAATTCTCTATGCTAAATTATCTGACAAGCACACTTTATATTGTATTCTAACAAGATAAATATGTAAAGATAGGTAATTATGTATATATTACACCTAAATACAGCATGGTATCATTATATCCCTTATTGTACATATCTTTAGCCCTTTCTCAAACAATACTGCTTATTTTCCACCCCCAAAAAAGTCTTTTGTAGATAAACTGTCTTTTTTTGCTGAGATGAAATGTTAAACGAAACAATTGGTTCTATTGCCTCCTTTCCTCTTATAATTACATCACTTGGAAAAGGCATAGTTACACCACCATCATCCTTCTCAAAAAAGTATCTAAAACGCTCTAGGTCATAGTCGGAATACATCTTATTTGCATCACTTGTCAAAAGCTTTCTAGCATCTTGATATTTTTCATGCCTTACCAATAACATAAAGTTACCTGTTATGTGGGCAGGAGTACTCATATCAATCTTTTTATCACTTCTAAACTGAGAAGGTTGTTAAAATCAGCGTCACATGACGATTTATTGCTTATAGACAAGGTAATCAAAGCTATTTTGGATAAATAAGATAATATAAGTAGAATAGGGGCATTTAGCCCCCATTTTTATTACAGCAACATGTCTTGTGTTCCAACTTCTATATTAGGCAATATCTGTATTCCAATACCATGCTCGTCCCACAAGCAATCACACAAGATACCAAACACATTTTCTTCGTCGAACAGAATAGTTATTGGTTTAACAAGCTCTTTAACATCATACTTTATGTTGTTAGGCAAATAAGGGTAAATTTCATCTTTGTTGTCTTCTATATACTTCTCTACTTCAATAAGTGTCTCGTTTGATAGTCTATCAAGATTGTGCATAAAATACTGATAATCTTCACGTTGACTTTCCAACACAATGTTTTCTTCATATGTAACTACTTTAATTTTAAAGTCGATTACTTCTCCCCAGAATTGAATCTTTTTTCTATTTACCCATCCATGATTATACGTCATTTCACCAAAAACAGCATCGATAATATTCTCCATTTAATCTCCTCCTTTTTTTCGTTTCGGATATTCCCCCCGAATGTGTAATGTTTCCATGTACACATGTTGGAACTTTGTCCATAGTCTTGCAATCTTTTCTCTCATGCCAAGTATACTTGTTCTTTTTTCTCCATCTTCTGACATCTGCTTTTGTGCATCCTCTTTTTACTGCCAGTTCTTCATCGGCAGAATCAAAGTTGTCATCACGTTCAGAAGAAAAGTCTTTTATTTCAACTGTTCCTTTAGATATAGGTGAAAAGTCTGGTTGCTCGGAAACAAAAAGGATACTGCTTACACCGTATTTAGCAGATATTTGTTTCCACGACAACTGCTCAGGGTTTGATTTAGGATTCTTGGGAACAAAATCGGGGTCAGGAATCCATTCCGAGTTACCTTCTTCACCACTCCATTTTCCATTGTTTTTTGGCAAGTATGATAATTTCGGTGTATCTTGAATTTCCTTTTTCTTTTCTGCAAGCTTATCTGTGATATTCGGATTCTTTTTATTCAAAGGCAAAACATTGCTTACTATTGCAACCTTTTGTTGTAAGGATTCGACTGTTTCTTTAACTTGGGGTGCTTCTGGTGTTGCAGTATTCTTACTACCTTCTTCGCTTGTTATCTCAATTTCTTTCCCTTGCAACTGTCTAACATAGAGCGTAAATGTTCCAGTGCCAGCATGATTTGAATAATTTTCCGTATAATCTATTACGAATGCTTTGGAAAAGCTGACTTGCCTTAGCAACTTGGTAGCACGATGGTATTCGACTGTAATTGATTTATAACAGTCTGGATTTGTTCCAGAAAGTAATGCCCATTTATACAGGTTTGTAGTTCCTTCTTCTGTATCAATTTTCCCTGTGATTATCATGGAATTTGTCACGTTTGTATGCCTAGAGTTGTAATCATTTGATGTATCTACATTGAAATTCACATGCTCTATACATTCTTGTAGTACTGTACCGTCCGAAATAGAAACCTTGTATGCCAATATTCTTACCCCCTTACATTGCTCGGATAATCCACATATAACCTTACTTGGTAATTCTGTGTCATTATTTTATCATACTGATTTCTGGGTGTCCATATTTGAGACAGAAAGAAAACACCCTGACAATTGTGTGTTTAGGTTAAAATACATACCCTACTGTATGAGACTCTAAAATGGGCATACGTAGCGTATCTATAACATTTTAATATTAACACATTCTCGTTCTTTTATATTTCTGTAAGTCATTATGAACTTGCTTTACAACTAAGCCAATTACAGTTAAATCATCAATATATGCTGCAACAGGTATAAAGTCAGGTATAATATCGATAGGAGATAAGAAATACAAAACAACACCCTGAATGGCAATAATTGAACCAATAGGAACTTCTTTGTATTCTCCTTTTGTATAATCTCTAACTAGTTCAATCATCAATTTTATATCTTCAAATGCGTTACTTATTTGGGGGTTATTTAATCTTTCTAACTTTTTCATTGCTTCATCCAAGGTTTGTTCGGTTTTTTGGGGTCTTTCAGCAATCCTATTGCTTCATTTTTACGTCTGTTTAATTGCTCTTCGATTTCACCTTTGTTTAAATTTTCATTTCTGTAGTCCATCATAGTATTCCTTTCTTTCCATGTTTTGTATAATTTATCGTCAAAAAGTGTTTTTTTATAATAGGAGAAAGCAGAATATCTACCTATTCTTTAGAACTTCAAAATAATACCACCGACTGTAAAATGCCCATTTATAAGCCTTACAACACAATACTTTAGCATGATAAAGCGAAGCTGAGAATATCGCATGAACTAGTGATGTAAAATATACCAATATAAGTACTGTTTATATATTCAAGGCATTTTTGACATACTAATCAAGTGATTTATTAATACACAATTCTCTTTAAAGTAAATGATTGAGCCAAAAACATACTCATATTATACTTTGCTTAAAAGGGTCTTGGTTAACTGAGTTAAACAGGAATATATCATAGATTATTCTATTTGGCACTTCGCTATTTTGTGTGGGTAAACACACTAATTAGTTAATTAATTCCGCTAAATTTTCATTTATTACTGGAAAAATTGTATGTTAACTTTCCAGCCAAAAG
>JGI24712J26585_10000524_pt1 | contig 32972 bp, 34 predicted proteins | sample BioPla3DNA2_FD_26585 | JGI IMG/M metagenome (IMG submission 26585)
CGGCATGTCCGGCCCGATACGATCGACATGATTTTCATGGCGGGCCACTACTTTCTCTTTCATAATTATCTGGCGCCTTCCGCTTTTTACGCCAGGAATTTTTCGATCAAACCGTATTATCCCGGCTTGCTTTTATTGTTTGAAACAGCGGAAAGCGAAGGGGAAGTGCCGGTATTTCGCGAGCAAAGAAATCTGGCCAAGACCTATCAGGTATCGCGCAACGAATTGCGTTTACTGCAATTGGAAACCGCCGGGGAAATCAGTGAAGCAATTGCGCAGGGGCGTACGCGTCAGATCATGCACACCATCGATCTGCAGTTGGAGCACCGCCTGCGGGATTTGGCGCTTCGGATCCAAAAAGACGACGATATCCGTTTGATACTGGTGGCGGGGCCCAGCAGTTCGGGTAAAACAACTTTCTCCAAAAAACTCTCTTCTCATTTACGTGCGCTTGGAAAACGTCCGATCACCCTATCCATGGACGATTATTTTATCGACCGTGCCCATACTCCCCTGGATGAAGACGGAACGCCGAATTTTGAAGCCGCAGAAGCGGTCGATATGGAACGTTTTAATCGGGATATGCTCACCTTATTGGAAGGATCGGAAGTACAGATGCCTCGCTACGATTTTTTATCGGGCAAGAGCTTTCCGGACGGACGGATTTTACGGATTGACCGGCATCATCCGATGATTATTGAAGGGATTCACGGCCTCAATCCGCGCATGACAGAGACCATTCCCGAGAAGAATAAAATTAAGGTTTATATCTCCGCGTTAACACAGCTGAATATTGATTATAACAACCGCATTGCGGCAACCGATGTACGCTTTTTGCGGCGTTTGGTACGGGATCACAAATTTCGCGGACACGATGCCGAAAGAACCTTTGAACTGTGGCAAAAAGTTCGCCGTTCCGAAGACCGGGAGATTTTCCGTTTTCAGGAAGAAGCCGACGTTTCCCTGGATACATCCTTAGCCTATGAACTTTTTGTATTAAAGCCTTATGCAGAAGCGCTGCTCAAAACCGTGCAAAGAAAGAGCCCCTATTGGAAAGATGCAAAAAGACTTTTGCGTTTTCTCGCTTACTTTATGGAAGCGGATGCTTCTTTGGTATCCGATACTTCCTTATTGCGTGAGTTTATCGGCGGAAGTTATTACGAGGATGCAAACGAATGGATGTAACCAAAATGATGGCGCTGGCCCGACCGGACAATCTGGCTGCACTGCGCTTGCAAACCGATGATTATTGGCATAAGATGAATTCCAAACAGAAGGATTATTATATACAGGGTAGTTTAGCTGCCGGCGATGCGCTTGCTGCCGGTTTTCATGCCGAAGAAAAAGTGTGGAGCATCCAATCGCTTTCTGAAAAATACGGGATTCGTGTTCGCAAGGACACGCGGGAACTGGATACGGAGTATCCGGATTTCAGCGGGCGATGGCAGGCGGAACGACGGATTATTTATTTGCATGCCGGTATCGCCCATCGCCTCATTGAACTTATGCAAACCTTTAATCGGACGATTACCGAAGAAGAGGTATTCCGCTTTTTATTCCTGCGTGCCTTCTTCATGCCTTACGCAGAAGAGAAGGGCGGATTTCCTTCCGCGTCATTGGAACCGGTATCGGTACGCGTTCTTTTTACCGAGAAAGCTTTTCCGGTCAAAATGACCGACAAAGCCGCTGCGGAGCGTTTCGTGGATCAGGTGGCCGGTTTTCCCGTCCCGGCGGGCTTGTTGCCCTTTCTCGTATTGATAAAAAACGGGCAAACGAACTGTCAGCAGGTAATTGACTTACTTAACGGAGGAAAAAACCATGAAGACGGCCATCGGGATTGATCTGGGCGGTACCAAGATCAAAGCCGGCCTTATAGATGAAAACGGCCAAATATTGCGCGAGCTCCAGGTATCTACGCAGTCGACAAAAGGAAGACAGGCGGTACTGCAGCAACTGGATGACATTGTTGCGCGTCTGATTCAGGATGACACAGTGGGGGGCGGTATCGGTTCTCCGGGGATCATTAATCCGCACACGAACCGTGTCATTGAATTCGGCTTTAATATTAAAGGATGGCATGGCAGTCATATGACCGCTTCATTGGAAAAGAAGTATCCCCACTTGCAATGGCGTACAGAAAACGACGCAAATTGTGCGGCGCTCGGCGAATTGTGGCAGGGTGCGGCAAAAGGTTTGTCCTCTTTTGTGATGATCACTTTGGGTACAGGCGTGGGCGGAGCTTTTTACAGTCAGGAGACCGGCATATTCCATGGTGCCCATAGCTTGGCCGGGGAATTGGGGCATGTATTGCTTTTTCCCGGCGGACGTCCATGTAATTGCGGACAAAAGGGTTGTGTGGAACAATATGCTTCGGGAACCGCACTCAAAAAACTCTACAAAGAGCGAACGGGAACGCCGCTTAAAGGCAGCATTTTTGGGATGATCGACCAGGATGCGGATGCAGCGGCCATTGTGCGCGACTTTGAACGCCATCTGGGTTTGTTTTTTGTATCGATGACTCATGTGTTTGATCCGGATGCCTTTATCATCGGAGGAGGATTGATCCACGAAATGGATATCTGGTGGGAGGGCGTCCTTGAAACCTATACGAAAGAAATCAGTTTCGGAACAAAGACGAAATTGCTCCCTGCGAAACGATTAAACGAAGCCGGCATGTTGGGAGCCGCCTGGCTTGTACTGAAGAATGGGGGTTTATAAACGTGGAACTCAAAATACTGCTGGTAGAAGATGAGGACAGTATCCGGCATTTTACCAAGATTAATTTATTGCGAGAAAAATTTGAAGTCTTAGAAGCAGCTACCGGGGAAGACGGGGTGGAGATTGCACGCTTGGAAAAACCGGATGTTGTTATATTAGACATTATGCTGCCGGGAATCGACGGCTATGAAGTCTGCCGGATTCTGCGAAAAGAGCAGCCCGGGATCGGAATTATCATGCTGACGGCAAAAACACAGGATATTGATAAAATTCTCGGATTGGAGCAAGGGGCAGATGATTATCTCGTTAAGCCGTTCAATCCGCAGGAACTGATTTTGCGTATCCGGTCTTTAGTACGCCGTTTGCCGGAAAAACCCAGTCGGGAAGGCGTCATTGAGGATCCTCCTTTTGTTCTTAACGAAAACGCCCGTACCTTCACGAAAAACGGCGAAGGCATTGAATTAACACCCACCGAATTCACTTTACTTAAACATTTTATGGAAAATCCCGGTCATGCATTCTCCCGCAATGAACTGCTGGATCGGCACTGGGGTTCCAACTATATGGGCGATACCAAAATCGTGGATGTCAATATACGGAGACTGCGCACAAAAATTGAAGACGATCCCCGTGAACCGCGTTATCTGGAAACGGTATGGGGTACGGGCTATCGTTGGAGAGGCGATGCAAGTGGCCAATGACCAAGAGTATACGCAATAAACTGATTCTGTATTTTCTCCTGCTTCTCGTCGCGGCGACGCTGACGTTTGAAGCCTTTTTGTGGTTCTTCATCCGGGATTACTACTATTCTTTTGCCACAAGCATACTTGAAAACGAAGCGATTTATGCAGCGGAAACCTATACCGCCAGCCATTCCGATATGGACCTGTCCGAAGTGATCCTGCAGGATTACACCACCTTTTTTGATGACAGTGTGGGGCAGGTGCAGATTTTGAATCTGGCCGGTGAGGTATTGCTGGACAGCATGAACGATGATGTAACAGGGTCTGTATTGTCAACAGAAGATATCGAAACCGCTAAGACCGGAGTTACCGGTTCTACCATCTACCGGCAGGAAGATTACGACACGTATTTTCTTTCGATCAGCCATCCGCTCGACAATCGGGACCGCCAGGTCGGGATCATTCGCTACACGGCATCCCTGGAGCGCCTGGAGAGCGAAATTTTCCGCATCTTGGGATTTTTTGCCTTGTTCGGGCTTTTGGTTATCGTCCTTAGCCTGGTTGTCATTGTGGCGATCAGCAATTCCATTATCAACCCGATCAATAAGCTCACAGGCATTGCCTCCCGCATGGCAAGAGGGCAGTACGGGATTCGCGCCGATGAAAGCGGGGAAGATGAAATTGCCGCCCTCGGACGCACAATGAACACGCTCAGCGACAATATTGTGGAAAAAGAACAAATCAAAAACGAATTTATCTCTTCGATTTCGCACGAATTGCGAACGCCGCTCACATCCATCAAGGGCTGGGCCATCACCTTGAAAGGCGAGGTGGAGGATCCGGCTTCCATAACGAATCAGGGTTTGGACATTATTGAGAATGAAAGTGACCGCTTATCCCGCATGGTAGAGGAATTACTGGATTTTTCTTCTTTCGTATCCGGAAAAATGAAACTGTACAAAGAGATTATCAATGTCACCGAACTCGTAAAAAGTATTGTCATTCAGCTGGGTCCCCGCGCGGAAGGTGTCTCCCTTCATTTGGATTTTCGCTATGAAGAAGAAAATATCATGGCAGAAATCGATCAGAATCGGATCAAGCAGGTCATTATCAATGTTCTGGATAATTCGATCAAATTCACACCGGCCGGTGGAAGAATTGATGTGCATCTGTCCCAGAACGAGGATCGTATTCAGATATCTGTTACGGATACCGGGATCGGTATCAGTCCCGAGGAAATAAACCGGGTGACAACCCGTTTTTACAAAGGTTCGCATAATCAGTCCCATATCGGATTGGGTTTGAGTATCTCGGAAGAGATCGTCCGTTTGCATGGAGGAGACTTCATCATTGAAAGCGTTCTGGGAGAAGAAACGACCGTTCGCATTGAGCTTCCTAAGGAGACGGCATGAGTAAACGCATCCTACTAATCCTAATTGTGCTTCTTGCTCTCACGGCCTGTGATATGACATCGGAAGCATTGGGTTCCAGTAATATTGCAGAATATGTACAACCGCCACCGTCCAGGCAACCTCGGATCACCGGAACCTGGGAGCTGTCAGACAGTCTGTATCTGGGCGAGGGCGAGGCACCCCTAACCGAAACACCCGGCGATACGAGCCGGTATATCCTCATATCAAAGGATCTGACGGCCGCGTTTCGTCAATATACAACCCGGCCTTCTTTGCGTAGCAAAATTGTAAATTCGACCAATTATGTCATTCAAAAACTCCGCCGTTCTCCCGATGATATCGGAATTCAGGAAGAGGATCTGGAAATTATTGCCATTGAAGGATCCGAACGATTCAATCTGGAACTGATCGTTGCCAGTCCGGACCGGATTATGGTAGCGCGCGACGGTTTCCTGCACACGTTTACGCGGATTAAAAACCAGGTGGATCAGAATGTATATGAAAAATTCATAGAAGAAGAGGAAAGTGAAGACGTCGAGCAGATCCGCCCCGGCGTTGCAACCGATACAACGTTACTTTTGGGACGCCGCTCTCTATTGGACAGTGCCGTCAGCGTTCCGGAATACCGTTATATGACAATCCTTCTTCATATGCCGGCGGACGGTTCAGAAATACAGGTATATGCCGCTTTGGATCTGTTTGTTCCGAAAAGCCCGGGCTTTTGGCGTGTGGGGGTTACGCGCAGGGAAGCAGACGGGATTATCACGGACCGTATAGTAGCGGCCCCCTTTGTTCCAGGGCAAACGGAAGAAGAACCGCAGGGCATCGTCCTGGAGGATACGGTAGGCCGCGGCATAACTTTTGTCAATAACAATTATATCTCGATGGAAAGCACCTACTATACCGATACTTTGTATTCGCAGTATGAAACCTATACCTATGATTCACTCGCAGAAAAACAGCCGCTGGACATTACGCTGATCGCCGGCGAAAAAGGAAAAGAGACCATGATCAATGCAGGCGAAGCCGAAGCGCAGCAATTGCGCAACGAAGACGCCAATCGGATTGTCAGGCCGCCCCAGACCGATGAATGGGGAATTTCCCGCCGCAACGGCCGCTGGATCTTCCGCGCGATTGTCCGCGCCTTGGAAAGTGATACGGCTTTGCGAAAAGGCTTTGACCTGAACATTCTTACGACAGCGACGGTCTTTAATCACAATGTGTTATCCATTCCCTGGCGGACCATAAAAGAAAAGCATCCCTCTGCCGTGGATGCCATGACCTCTCCCAATCAGGACTATGTCATTATTCAGGAAGCGTTTCGGATTTATCTTTATCGCATGCAGGCCGGTGTGATGGAGGAAGAGCCGGCCCGGATTATCCAGATCGGACAATTCGATCGTCTCGTTATGGGTGAGTGGGCAACCGGAGTGATGGCAAAAGAATGGCTGGAAGCGTTTCAAAAAGCCGAATTACTCAATACCAATGAATGATCGGGCAAAATAAAGGGTTTCGCCGGTCATTTTCCATAAGGCTGTGGCCATTTGATCCGTATCTCCCAGAATCCTCTCTTTGTCTTTTCTTTGCAGACGCTTGATCTTTGCCTCGACACTGCGCGCCTGTGTGGCGCTGTTGCAATAAATCACCAGTATACATTGGAGAGGGCGTTTGGAGCGCGTGTATTTGCTTGCCGTACCTTCGTCATGCGCGGCCAGTCTAGCCGCTAAGTCATTGGTCCATCCGGTATAGAAACTTTGGTCATTGCATAAGAGCATATAAACGCAATTCATTCGTCCAGATTCCCCAGGATATCGGATATAACATCATAGGAAAAACCTTGCCGCAAGAGTCTATCCGACAGTTTCTTTTTTCTGTGCTGCAGGGTTTTTCCCCGAAGCAGAGGCCACTGCGTTTTCGCGTATGTTTCAGCTCGGCGGGTTTCTTCTTCTGCTGTGGAGAGTGTTCCATACACGGAAAGAACTTCTTCTTTTTCGTATCCTTTGGTTCTTAGATTGGCGACAATGCGCCAGGGACCGTAACCTTTGATTTCGATTTGATCTTTTACGGAAGCACGAAGATAGGCGCTGTCATCCAGTAAATCCTGTTCGATAAAATACGACAGTACTTCTTCTATGATCGAAGCCGGTGTTTTTCTGCGCTGAAGGCGTATTCGCACTTCATGCGAACTCGCTGCACGGGATGTCAGCATTTTGAATACATAGTCGGTCGCCATTAAGCGCTCGGTTTCTTCTGTAAACAAATCCGCATAAGGAGCAATGTCCATATCCTTTTTTAAATCATACTGATTGATGGTTTCATAACGCAAAAAAAATCGTGGTCCCTCGGTATCCACGACGAATCGATTTTTTCCGCTGTCGTATCGCATTTGCGTAATTTTCATTAAAACCACTGAATCAATGAAGGCAGCATCGAGGCCAGCATGATGAGAGCCAGCAAGAGTGCAAATACGCGCACGATCATTTTTCTGTTTTTCATTTCACTCACCTTTCTTTGCACCCATGGTAGCATAAATCCCTGTTTATATGCAATAATTGACAAAGATAGAATCGGGTGATACATTCAAGCCAAATAGTATATGGAGGTGTCCATGGATACATTTAAAGCGTTTCTTCACAGAAAAGACATAGAGATTTCTTTCCAGCGTTACGGTATCGAAGTGCTCGGTATGATGGCATATGGACTTTTTGCGTCGCTTCTGGTGGGAACTATTTTAAATACCATCGGCAGCCAGTTTGGACTGAGCTTTCTGTCCGAGCAGGTTTGGCCCATTGCCAATCAGGCCACCGGAGCCGCCATTGCCGTTGCGATAGCGTATGGCTTAAAGGCTCCGCCTTTGGTTCTGTTTGCATCGACGGTTTGCGGACTGGCCGGGTATGCTTTGGGAGGTCCTGTAGGGACACTGATCGCGACCTTGTTTGGCGTGGAAGCCGGTAAAATGATTTCCAAAGAAACCGTCATTGATATTGTCATCACACCCACCGTAACCATTTTGGTGGGAACGGTTGTCGCCGTTTGGGTGGGCCCCGGCATATCCTCCTTTCTTACCTGGATCGGACAGATGATCATGTACTTTACTACGCTGCAGCCGTTTATTATGGGTATTTTGGTATCGGTTGTCATGGGAATTATTCTGACCTTGCCGATTTCTTCGGCGGCGCTTTCTATGATGTTGGGTCTTTCCGGTCTGGCAGGCGGTGCTGCGACCGCAGGTTGTTGTGCCAATATGGTCGGTTTTGCCGTCATTTCCTTCCGGGAAAACGGATGGGGCGGTCTGTTGGCGCAAGGATTGGGGACCAGTATGCTGCAAGTGCCGAATATTATGCGCAATTGGCGAATCTGGATCCCGGTTATTGCCGCTTCAGCCGTAACCGGTCCGTTGTCTACCTTATTGTTCAAACTGGAGAATACCCCTCTGGGATCGGGTATGGGCACCAGCGGTTTGGTCGGTCAGCTGACAACCATCGCACATATGAATGAACTGGGTGCTTCCATGCCGAAGGTATACGTAGGCATCCTTTTACTGCACTTCTTATTACCGGGAGTACTATCGTTGCTCTTCGACTGGATTCTTCGAAAAGCCGGCTGGATTAAACCGGGTGAGATGAAATTGGAAAACATTTAATGACGAAACAAAGGATTTTTGCAATCGGCGATTTGCATCTGGATCATACCGGTGAGAAATCAATGGAAGTGTTTGGACCGGCCTGGGCAAACTACGAAGAACGGATTTTTTCGCAATGGAAAGAGAAAATTACCGACCACGATTTGGTCCTCATCCCCGGTGACATATCCTGGGCTTTGAAACTCGAAGAAGCAGAGCCGGATCTGCGCCGGATTGATGCGCTTCCGGGAACAAAACTGCTGCTGCGGGGCAATCATGACTACTGGTGGCAGAGCCGTGCCAAAATAGAATCTCTTGCGCTGAAAAAAACGCATATCTTACAGAATGACTGCTTTGAATGGAACTATGCCGTCATCTACGGCACCAGGGGTTGGATCTCCAAGGGAAGTACCGATTTCACCGAAACCGACGAGAAGATATACGAACGTGAATTGCAACGTTTGGCACTTAGTTTCAAAACTCTTTCAGATCGGCCGCTTCGTATTGTCATGACGCACTATCCTCCGTATAATTACAGAGTAGAACCGAATGCGTTCTTGGAAATGATGAAAGAAAATCAAGCCCATATTTGTGTGTACGGCCACCTGCACGGCTATGGCCATGCGCAAATCAGGGAAGGCTGCGTAGGCGGAATACAGCTGGTCTGTGTTTCTGCCGACTACAGAGGGTTTTCCCCTCAATTAATAGCGGAGGATTCCAATGAAAATTGTAATTGTTAAAGACTATGACGAGATGAGCAAAGCCGCCGCGGAACTGGCGGTATCTTTGGTACAGGACAAGCCCCATGCGGTATTGTCGTTTGCAACGGGCAGCACCCCCTTGGGTATGTATGCCAAATTGGCCAGCCATCACAAGATGGGACTGGACTTCAGCGGGATTAAGGCCTTTCATTTAGATGAATATATCGGTTTGTCCCCGGATGATCCCATGAGTTATTCCTACTATCTGGATGAGAACGTGTTTACTCCTTTGGAGATTCCCAAGGAGCATATCTTTGTTCATAATTCGGATCCCGAACAGGTAGAACAACATGCACGGGAATATGACCGCAAGATCGAAGCCGAAGGCGGGATAGACCTGCAGGTATTGGGTATCGGCGAAAATGGCCATATTGCGTTTTTGGAGCCGGCCGACCGCTTGCCTTTGGAAACCGGATTGGTTGAACTGACCAAAGATACCATCGAAGTCAATTCCCGCTTTTTTGAAGACGAAGAACTGGTACCGCACTATGCCATGAGTCTTGGGGTTCGGACCATTTTCCGGGCAAGAAAGATCATTCTGCTGGCCAATGGGGTCAGAAAACATGACGCAATCCGCACCCTGCTCGATAACAAGCATCTGGATCCGAGAATCCCGGCTTCGTGCCTCCAACTGCATGCAGACTGCACGCTGATTGTCGATGAAGCGGCCTATACCGGACAAGAGTAATGGAAAAAGAACGGGAAGTTAAGGTTTTAGGGATCGATCTGGAAGAATTTGAAGCCCGGCTTCTGGAAAAAGGCGCCAAACTGATCCGTTTTGAAAAACAGATCAATCTGCTGTTTGATCCGCCGGTTATGGAAGGTACGGATTCGTATTTGCGAATCCGTACCTCCCGGGACCTGAACTCCGGTGAAGAGAGCTCTGTACTCACGCTGAAAGTACATGAGAGTGCAGAACAGGTACGTACCAATACGGAATTCACCACACCGGTCTCTGACCCTGAAACGCTGTCGGACATTCTATGGTTAAGCGGCTTGGGCAAGCCCATTCATGCCGAGAAAATCCGAAAGTCCTATTTGTTGCGCGGCGCAAGGATCGATCTGGATCGCTGGGAAGAGGCGATCTATCCGGAGCCCTATGCAGAAATAGAAGTAGACACAGAAGAAAAGCTGGATGCCATCCTCACGTGGCTTTCGATCGACAAAGCGCAGGTGTCCACAAAATCCATCCGGCAGCTGATGGCGGAAATGAAAGAGAAAGAAGCGTGATATGGGAAAACTAACAAGAGAAGAAATCAGCTGGATTCTTTATGATTGCGGTAACTCCGCGTACTCCATGGCCATTACGACGGCATTGCTGCCGATTTACTTTGGTATGTTCCGCGGAGACGCCGGGATGGATCTGGGCTATTTTAATTCTCTGGCCAGTATTCTGGTTGCTTTAATGAGTCCGATTCTCGGAACGATTGCCGATTACAAAGGAAAAAAGATGCGATTCTTTTTGTTTTTCTTTTTAACCGGCGTATTGTGTACGGCTGCACTTGCGGTGGTACCGTTCGGGAATTGGCAGGTTCTGGTTCTTTTGTATGTACTCACCGTAATCGGATTTTCCGGTGCCAATATCTTCTATGACGCCTTTCTGGTGGATATAACCGACACAAGCCGGATGGATTCGGTCTCTGCACAGGGTTTTGCCTATGGATATATTGCCAGCATTATCCCGTTCGGTATTTCGCTGGCTGTCATATGGTTTGCCGGTATGGATAAAGCCTTGGGGTATCAACTGGGTTTTCTGATTACCGCCTTATGGTGGGGCCTGTTTACCATTCCCATGCTGCGACATGTACGACATCGCTATTATGTGGAACCGGTACATAATCCGGTGCGGGAATCTTTTACCCGCCTTTTGCATACTTTCCGGAACATACGCACATATAAAACAGTATTTACCTTTCTGCTTGCGTATTTTCTCTATATCGACGGGGTAGACACCGTCATCAAAATGGTAGTTCCCTATGCAACGGCTGTAATCGGACAGGACCTGAATATGTTTGTCTTGCTCGGAATCCTTCTAATCATTCAGATTATTGCGTTTCCCTGCGCACTGCTGTACGGAAAACTCGCGTATCGCTTCGGTACGCGCGCAATGATTGTCACGGGAATTGTCACCTATATCATATCGGTTGCTTTTGCTACATTTATCTCCGGTATTGTCCATATCTTTATTCTGGGCGCCATGATCGGATCCGCACAGGGAGGGATACAGGCGCTAAGCCGTTCGTATTATGCCTCCATCATTCCCAAAGAGAATTCCAACGAGTTTTTCGGTTTTTACAATATCTTCGGGAAATTTGCCGCCATTCTCGGGCCCTTTATTATGGCATTGGTCACCGATCTGACCGGTAATGCCCGCTTTTCTATTTTGGGCATACTGCCTATGTTTATAGGCGGCCTGCTTCTCTTTTTAAGTCTGCCGAAGACCGGCTTGCAAAAGGCCCCTCCGGTAGAAGGACGCTAATACAAAAAAAGAGCCGTTCGGGCTCTTTTTTCGTGCTTACTTACGATTGTGGTCATCTACCCATTCTTTGGCATTTTCTACGGCATCATCGGTAGGAATCGCGACATTGGAGTCTTCCAGATGACATTCTGTGCTGTCATACACTTCGGATTGGGGCTTTTTGTTGTCGGTTTCATTGCAATTTTCGCATTTGCCTTTTTTGTCTGTCATATCTTTCTCCTTTTTCCATTTTATTTTACTTGCTTACTTACCCATAGTATATCCTATTTACAGCTGTTTTAAACACATTTTTCCATTATTTGTTATACTGAAAGCAAAAGGAGATCCTATGAATCATATTGAATCCATTCTACACTTTTCCCGGCGGCTGGATGAAATGAAAACCGTATTGCGGAGAACCCGCGTTATCGCCACCGGGCAATTTGAAGACGATGCACAGCACAGCTGGCATATCTCTGCCATGGCGGTACTGCTGGCCGACTATGCCAATGAACCGGTAAATCTGGAAAAGACCATAAAAATGCTGCTCTTTCACGATGTTGTGGAGCTGGAGGCAGGCGATACCTTCTGCTACGATGTAAATGCCAATAAAGATAAGCAGGAGAGAGAAGCGATCGCGGCAAGAAATATCTACGGCCGCTTGCCGAATGCATTAGGTGAAGAATTGCTGTCTCTTTGGGAAGAATTTGAAAGGGGCGATACTCCGGAAGCGCGTTTTGCTGCCGCGCTGGACCGTGCGCAGCCCATTTTCAATAATTATTATGGCGGCGGAGGAAGCTGGAAAGAACACGGGATCAAACATTCCCAGGTTCTGGCGAGAATCGCACCGGTAAAAGACGGCTGTGCACCTCTGTATGATCATGTACGTAGTCTTGTGGAGGAAGGAGTACAAAAAGGATGGCTGATCGACGCGTAATTGTACCCGAAACCAAAGAAACCGTCTATCATTTACCCACTATTTTGCAAAACGCGACCGAACTGAAAGCCAGCGATATTCATATCGAACCGGGTCAGACATCTTTTCGCATACGGATTCGCATCGACGGACGGATGCAGATCAGCGATGAAGGCCCGATGACAGAACATGCCCCTCTGATCAATCGACTGAAGATCCTGTGCGGCATGGACATTACTGAAAAGAGAATCCCGCAGGATGGCGGTTTCACCGAACACTTTGACGGTCATCCGGTCGACTTCCGGGTATCGGTTGTGCCGGTTGCCGATGGGGAAAAAGCAGCGATCAGAATACTGGACGACCGGGCTATTGATCTGGATTATCAGAGCCTGGGCATCTGCAAATCCCACTGGGAAAGACTGGTGCATTTTATCGAAGCAAAATACGGTTTGCTCGTTTTCACGGGACCGACAGGTTCAGGTAAGACAACGACCATGTATACCCTGCTCAAAAGACTGAACCGAACGCACCGGCATATCATCACATTGGAAGACCCGGTGGAATACCGGCTTGACGGCGTCAATCAGATCCGCGTCAATGAACGCGTGGGATTGACCTTTGCAAGCGGTTTGCGTGCGATCCTGCGCCAGGATCCGGAGGTGATCATGGTAGGAGAGATCCGCGACACACAAACGGCAGAGATCGCTGTGCGTGCTGCCATCACCGGGCATTTGGTTCTTACCACGCTACATACGAATGACAGCCATGCAGCCGTAACACGCTTGATGGATATGGGCATTGAGCCGTATCTGATAGCGGCCTCTTTGTCCGGCGTATGCTCACAACGTCTGGTTCGAAAGCTCTGCAGCTGCAAAACGCCTCGCCCGGTGACGCCTGCCGAAGAAGCGTTGTTTACAGGTGCGCAGGTTGAGATCCCTTCGCAATTATATGAGAAAAACGGATGCGAGCACTGTCGCGGCGGCTTCAGCGGACGTACGGCCTTAACCGAAGTACTGCCGGTTTCCGAATCACTCCGCGACGGAATTTTAGCGGCGGAAGCCACCAAAAAGTTAAAGACACGCACGCCGGATTTTTCTACGCTTTTACAGGACGGACTGCGCAAAGCTGCTGCCGGTGAAACGACTTTGGGAGAAATTGTAGATGCAGTACGCGAGTAAAACACAAGAGAGGAAGCAAACAAGCAAGCGATTACCGAATCGTCTGCTTATTTTGTTTCTCCGCCAGCTGTCCATGCTGCTTGCAGGTAATATCGCGCTGGATAAGGCGCTTGCAATCATCCAAGAGAGCGGTGCAGGCAAAGAGATCCAAAAGACAGCAGAAGAACTCTATGGGCACATTGCGGGCGGTGCCGCCTTATCGGAAGCCATGCTGTATACCGGACGTTTTGCCCCTCTTTTGTCCGCCATGGCGCGTACCGGAGAAGAAAGCGGAACACTGCCCCGGATCCTGACCAATTATACGAATGCGTTGGAACGGCAGGAAACGACAAAAAAGAAAATCCATCAGGCGCTGATGTATCCGGTTTTACTGACGGTTGTCAGCATTTGTGTCGTGGTTTTTTTACTGATCAATGTGATACCCTCGTTTGCCACTTTATTTTCCGATGCAGGCATGCGCCTTCCATTACCGACCCGCATACTGATCGCTTTCAGTGTCGGTGTCGGAAATATCGGACCGCTGTTTTTCCTGCTTCTGCTTGGACTGTTTCTGCTTCTTGTGCTTGCAANTCGTACACCTGTCGGTAAAGTGCGACTGCATACCCTTAGAAGAAAAATACCGTTTTTGGGTCGTCTGGACCGGGATATCCATACAGCCCGGCTGGCCGAACTGATGGCTCTGTTTTTTGAAAGCAATGTGGATCTCTTGCAGTTTCTGGATATTCTGGCACAAGGCACAAAAAACATTGCCGAGCGGGAGAATTTGCGCACCGTTCATGCCGGTATTCTGCATGGTATGTCGGTATCGGATGCCTTTCATTCTACCGGCTTTTATAATCCGGTATTTGTGTCCATGCTGCGTGTAGGGGAGGAGTCCGGACAGATCAGTCAGGTAACCGCATCCATAGCGGCCTATCTGGATCTGGATGTGCAGATGCGTTTGCAGCGGGCTACCGCACTTTTGGAGCCGGCCCTGATTTTGCTCTTGTCGTTTGTGATCGGATTTATCGTGCTGGCGATTGCCATGCCGATGTTTAATATGGTGAACTTGTACGACCTATAATACGGATGGCAGGAATTGAAAAGCCGTATGCCGTATGCTATACTTATAGAGTTGAAAACACACATGCGGTCTTCCCCTGGGGCTGTGCGCGAAAGCGTCTTCAGGTGCAGACAACCGCATGGAGGAAAAACAAACAGGAGGAACAAAATGGCAGTTATTTCTATGAAAAGCCTGCTGGAAGCAGGCGTCCACTTCGGTCACCAGACAAGACGCTGGAATCCGAAAATGAAGCGGTATATATTTACTGAACGCAACGGTATCTATATTATNGACTTGCAAAAAACCGTACAAAAAGTAGAAGAAGCGTACAACTATGTGCGCGATTTAGTTGGTGAAGGCGGCGAGATTTTATTTGTCGGCACCAAGAAACAAGCGCAGGAAGCCATTGAACTGCAGGCCAAACGATGCGGCATGCACTATGTGAATCAGCGCTGGCTCGGCGGTATGCTGACGAACTTTGAAACGATCCGTAAACGCGTGGATCGACTGTTCGAATTGGAAGCCATGGAAGAAGAAGGCTTGTTTGACGTACTGCCCAAAAAAGAAGTCATTCAGCTTCGTCATGAAGCAGATCGCCTGGAGAAATTCCTCGGCGGTATTAAGAATATGAAACGCCTGCCCAATGCCATTTATGTGGTGGATCCGAAGAAAGAAAAAATCGCGGTCAATGAAGCTCGTATTTTAGGCATTCCCGTCATCGGAATTATCGACACGAACTGTGATCCCGATGAAATTGACTATCCGATTCCCGGCAATGACGATGCAATCCGTTCGGTGAAGCTGTTAACCGAGACGATGGCCAATGCTGTAATTGAAGCCAATCAGGGAATGGAAGAAGAAGTAACGCCGCAAGAAAGTCAGGAACCCGGCGCAGAAGCAGCCGTTGATGAAACCGATAGCGCAGCGGAAACAGAAGAAGCCGCTGTTAATGAAGCAGAATAAGGAGGCTCTCGATGGATATAAAAGCAAGTGATGTAAAAGCATTACGGGAAAAAACCGGCGCAGGCATGATGGACTGCAAAAAAGCCCTGATGGAAAACGAAGGCAATGTCGATAAAGCCGTCGACTGGCTTCGCGAAAAAGGCATTGCAGGTGCAACCAAGAAAGCGGGACGTATCGCTTCTGAAGGACTTGTCGACTCCTATATCCACGGCGGACGCATCGGCGTATTGGTTGAAGTTAATTCCGAAACCGACTTTGTTGCAAAAAACGAAGAATTCAAACGCTTTGTTCGTGACATGGCCATGCAGGTAGCTGCCAGCAATCCGCAGTATATCTCCCGTGAAGATGTGCCGGAAGAAGAAGTTGCGCATGAAAAAGAAGTGCAGATGCAATTGGCACTCAACGAAAACAAAGCGAAAAAGCTTCCGGAAGACAAAGCGAAAATGATCGCAGAAAAAATGGTCACCGGTCGTATGGATAAATTCTATGAGCAGATCTGCCTCTTGGATCAGCCCTTCATCAAGGATCCCTCGGTGAAAGTGCAAAGCCTGCTGACAGATTTGATCGCAAAAATCGGTGAAAATATCCGTGTACGCCGGTTTGTTCGCTACGAAGTAGGCGAAGGCCTCGAAAAACGCGAAGAAGATTTCGCGGAAGAAGTCGCAAAGCAAATGCAATAAGACAAAGCCAAGGAGAACATTCGTGTTCTCCTTCTTTATAAAGGAGTTTCCATGAAATTTTCTCGTATCGTAATCAAATTAAGCGGCGAAGCTCTCGCGGGAGAAAAAAGATTCGGTCTGGATGACGATGTGGTCCTGCGCATAGCGAAGAGCATCTGCAAGGTACACGCCACAAAAACGGAAATTGCGATTGTCGTCGGAGGCGGAAATTTCTGGCGGGGCCGTACAGCGGTCGATATCGATCCCGCTTCGTCCGACTACATGGGTATGCTTGGAACGGTCATTAATGCCTTGCGCCTGCAGGCAAGCCTGGAATCCTTAGGTGTTGATACCCGGGTTCAGACAGCCATAGATATGGACAAAGTGGCTGAACCGTATATCCGTCGCCGGGCTATGCGACATATGGAGAAAGGCCGTATTGTTATTTTTGCAGCCGGTACCGGAAATCCCTATTTTACAACAGATACTACGGCCGCTTTACGCGCAGCCGAGATCAATGCAGACATTATTCTGCTCGGGAAAAAAGGGGTCGATGCCGTCTATGATAAAGATCCAAACCGCTTCTCTGATGCAAAAGCCTTCACTGCGCTAAGTTATATGGATGTTCTGCAGCGCGGATTGGGTATAATGGATGCAACGGCGACCTCTTTATGTATGGATAATCAAATCCCGTTGCGCGTATTCGGGATTGACGATCCCGACAATCTGATACGGGCGGCTGCCGGAGAAAACATAGGGACGCTGGTAGGGGGGACTGAATATGTATAAAAGCATTGTAAAAGAACTCGAAGGAAAATTGAAAAAGACGGCTTCGGTCTATTCGGAGGATCTGAAGAGCATCCGTGCCGGTCGGGCAAATCCCGCACTGTTGGACAAAATTGAAGTGGAATCTTACGGAGTGCCGACCCCGTTGAAGCAGGTCGCATCCATCTCTGCACCGGAAGCCCGATTGCTGGTGATCCAGCCCTGGGATCCGAATATGATCCAGGAGATTGAAAAAGCGATCCAAAAGTCGGATCTCGGCATTACACCATCCAATGACGGGAAAGTAATCCGGCTTCCTTTGCCCATCCTTACAGAAGAACGCAGAAAAGAACTGGTGCGTGTGGTCCGCAAGGAGCAGGAACAATCAAAAATCGCGGTCAGAAATCTGCGTAGAGATGCAATGGATACCGTCAAAAAAATGGAAAAGAATTCGGAACTCCGAGAAGACGAACTGCGCACGGCAGAGCAGGAGATCCAAAAAACGGTCGATAACGCGATTAAAGAGATCGACGCGATCACGGAAGCAAAAGAAACCGAGCTGCTTGAAATATAATAGCAGGCGTCAGGCGGCCCGTCGGGCCGCTTTTTTTCGGGGGAGACAAGGGAATGAAAACAAATAAGCCGGCGCACATCGCTATCATTATGGACGGAAACGGCCGCTGGGCAAAAAAACGCGGCCTGCCCCGTGTGTTGGGACACCGGGAAGGAATGAAACGGGTTATCGATATTGTTCGGCATGCCAGTCATGCAGACATTCAGGTCCTCACACTCTATGCCTTTTCGACAGAAAACTGGAAAAGACCCACCGATGAAGTGGAAGGACTCATGCGTTTACTGCTTTACTATGTGGAAACCCAGCTTACCGAACTGATTAAGGAGAATGTCCGTGTCCGGATCATCGGAGAACAAAGCGCCTTCTCACCGGAAGTAAAAGAAGCATTGGAGCGATCGGTTAACAAAACAAAACATCTGAACGGCATGATCCTGCAGCTGGCCTTAAACTACGGAGGCCGGGATGAATTAGTGCGCGCATTTCGCCGATTGCAAGCAAACGGTTCAGAGATAAATGAGTCCGCTATTTCTTCCGCCTTGGATACCGGGGAAGTGCCGGATCCCGACTTGTTGATCCGCACCGGGGGTGAAATGCGGCTGAGTAATTTTCTGCTTTATCAGGCCGCCTATGCAGAGCTGTATTTCACAGAAACGTATTGGCCCGACTTTCATGCATCTTCTTTAGATGCTGCCATAGAGGAGTTTTCGAGACGCCATCGGCGCTTCGGTGATGTTAAATGAAAAATGTGATTGAACGCGCCGTCATTGGCCTGATAATGTTGGCATTTGTTGGCGTGACGATTTTTTTGGGGCAACGCGCCATGTTTTTTGCGGCGTTTGCGCTGGCTACCGTCGGCTTTTATGAATTGAATTTCGTCTTGCAACAATGGGACATGCGAGCGTTTCGCGCACCGACCCTATCGTTCGGCACAGCAGCCCTCCTGGCTTTTTATTTCCACGAGGGCAAATTGGTTGTGGCGGCAGGGATCCTCTTATTGATGGCTTCCGCTGTTTACATTGTTCTCAAATCGGACATTCATCCGAAGCGTGTCATCGGTTCGGTTTTTACGTTTATCTATATCTTTATCCCGTTCGGCATGTTGCTGGATATGCCGCATCCGTTGTATCTGTATCTGGTCCTGATTGCTTCATGGGGGACGGATACCTTTGCCTATGTGTTCGGCATGTTGTTTGGCAAACATAAGTTAATTCCGTCGGTCAGCCCGAACAAATCCATAGAAGGAGCCGTCGGCGGAACGGTTTTCAGTGTCTTTATGGCCTGGCTCTTGCTACGGCATATGGATGCAGAACATATTGTCTGGGCCACGCTGATAATGCTGGCCGCATCGATCCTGTCGCAGTTCGGGGATTTATTTGCGTCCAAAATGAAACGGGCCAGCGGACGAAAAGACTATGGCCGGATCTTTATGGGGCATGGCGGCGTTTTGGATCGTTTTGACAGTATGATCTTTGTGATTCCATTTCTTTATGCCATTTCCTATTGGCTGAATTTGTTAGGTTGGTGAAAAAGTGCTTACACTGTTGTGGTCAGTTTTTATCTTTTTGCTGGTTATTCTCTTTCATGAGTTTGGCCATTTTATCGTGGCGAAATCGCTGGGTGTCCGGGTTAACGAATTCAGCATCGGTATGGGCCCTGCCGTATTCCAGAAGGATACGGAAGAAACCAAATACTCCTTGCGCTTGCTCCCGGTCGGTGGGTATGTCAGCATGGAAGGAGAGGACGAAGCATCGGACGATCCGCGCAGCTTTTCACAATCGCCGGTATGGAAAAGAATGGCTATTATTGTAGCAGGCGCTTTGATGAATTTTGTGCTGGCTATGATTGTTTTGCTTTTTGCGTTTGGACTAAGCGGCAGACAAATTCCTGTCATTGCCTCCTTCCCGGAGGATTCCGCTTTGGAAAAAGCCGGTTTTTTACCCGGTGACCGCATTCTATCCATCGACGAAGAACCGATCAATGACTGGAACGAATTATTGGACCGTGTTGCCGGATTGCAGGAAGGCACACCGGCTGTGATCCGGGCTGAAAGACAAGAAGAAGTCTTTGAAGCTACGGTCATTCCCTATCAGGATGCATCGGGCCGCATTTTGGTCGGCATTATCCCGGAAACTGAAAAAGACCCCGCCTATGCGTGGGAAAATGCGATTGCTACCTTCGGGTTTATGCTCTCTGCGATGGTGGATTTTTTCCGCTCTTTATTCCGTGGAGCTGTCGGTTTGAATGATCTGTCGGGCCCGGTTGCCATTGTCGGTGCAATTGGACAGGCCAGTGCCGGCGGTATCTATTCGGTGCTCCTTTTGCTTGCCTTTATCAGCGTCAATGTCGGATTCTTTAATCTCTTGCCCATTCCGGCATTGGATGGCGGAAAAATGGTCTTTTTACTGATTGAAGCTATCCGCGGCAAACCGCTGCCGGTAGAAAAAGAAAGCATGGTGCATTTAATCGGTTTTGCCTTGCTGATGCTGCTCATCATTGTTGTCACATTTAAGGATGTGCTGCGTTTAGGTGTGTTTGGAGGATAAAATGAAACGAAAACCTACCCGAAGGATTCAGGTCGGAACGGTTGCTATCGGCGGAGGTGCACCGGTGTCTGTGCAGTCGATGACGAATACCGACACAAAAGACATTGCATCTACCGTCCGGCAGGTGCTGGCATTAAAAGATGCCGGTTGTGACCTGATCCGTTGCGCGATCAACGACGAAATGGATGCCAAGGCCATTTTCTCTATCAAGGAGAAAGGGGGACTTCCTCTTATTGCTGATATACAGTTTGATCATCGGCTCGCTTTACTGGCTCTGGAGAACGGATGCGATTGTTTGCGGATTAATCCCGGTAATATCGGCGGAGAAGAAAAAGTCCGGGCGATTGTGAAATTAGCTAAAGAAACCGATACGCCGATTCGCGTCGGTGTCAATTCGGGTTCATTGCATCAGTCCATGATCGACCGCTACGGCGGTGTGAACCCGATGAGCCTGGCAGAAAGCGCGCTTTTGCAAGTTAGACAATTAGAAGAAATGGGATTTACCCAAATAAAAGTCGCCATTAAATCCAGCCGTGTAATGGACACCATCCATGCCTGTCGTCTGTTTTCACAGAAATCAGACTATCCCTTACACTTGGGAATTACCGAAGCCGGACCGCCCAGTACCGGTCGTATTAAGTCTGCCGTAGGAATCGGTACTCTGCTTGCGGAAGGAATCGGCGACACAATCCGCGTTTCTCTGACAGCGGATCCGGTGGAAGAAGTACGAGCCGGAGTTGAAATCCTAAAGGCATGCGGTCTTCGTAAAGAAGGTCTGGAGCTGATTTCCTGCCCGACCTGTGCCCGTACAAAAATCGACTTGCTTTCCATTGTTAAAGAAGCGGAACAGCAGTTGCAGAATAAAAAAGTGAACGCCACCGTAGCGATTATGGGCTGTGCGGTCAACGGACCGGGAGAAGCCAGAGAAGCCGATATCGGAATTGCCGGCGGCAAGGGGGAGGGCCTTTTATTTAAGAAGGGAAAGATCCTTCGTAAAGTGCCGGAAGACCAATTGCTGGATGCGTTGCTGCAGGAAATTGCGCAAATGGAAAGGAATACAAATGAACCGGACAAGTGCAGCTAAAGAGGAAATGTTTCGTTCGGTCCGTGTTTATCAGGAGGAAAAGCGGATTGAATGCACACTGCTTCCAACCCATGCGGCCTCGGTCGAAACGCTCCGTGCTACATTAGCGGAGCGTTTTTACGGCTGGGACATACAGATCACATCAGAAGAAGCGCCGAATCCGGACCGGACCGCTTTTGCATGCGTGGAGGATTGCTTACTGGACGCTTTTCCTTCTTTGCGCGCGTATCCCGACGGCTACAGTATCGATATCGACGAAGATCATGTCCATCTTTTGCTGCCTCCTTTGTTTTCTGCGCGGTTCACCGATGAACACATCGCAGAAAAACTGCAAAATGTATTATTGGAACAATTTCCTGACGCATGTTTTCAGATTCATATGGAGAGCCTTGCACCGGAAGGAAATGACTGTACGCCGGACCCCGCTTTGTTTGAAAGCGTTGCCGTTAAAAACGGAAACCCGGCAAACAGAATCATTCTGCAGGCCGAGAGCTATCCCCGTTGGAAAAAACAGAATAAAAAACATGCCCCTGATCCGATCCCGATTGCCGAACTGCAGCGTGATACGCCGGCGGTCTGTGTGGAAGCGGAGATACTGGGTGTGGAACGCGATATGGTAACCAAACGCGGGCGTAGACTATTGCTCTTTGATATTTATGACGGAGACAGCACGGCTTGTTCTGTTTTGTTTGAACAATCCTACGGAGAAAAACACGCCGTCGAAACACAGATCAAAACCGGGGCCCGCTTTCGTATCTACGGGGAATACCGTTTCGATACCTATACCAATCACGATGTTTTGTCTGTTCAGCGAATGGATGCATTGCCCCGCATAGCAGAGTCAGACAATGTGCCGACAGCGCGGGTTGAACTGCATCTGCACTCTACGATGTCTGCCACAGACGGCCTGATCGACCCGAAAGCCTTATTTTCCCGCCTGAAAGAGTGGGGGCACCGTGCCGTAGCCGTTACGGACCACGGCGTTGTACAATCCTATCCCTTTTTTGCCGAACAGGCTAAAAAAACCGGAATCAAAGCCATTTACGGAATGGAAGCGTATATTGTGGAAGACCGTCCGCTCATTCTCAAAGGCCAGAAGGAAAGGTATGACCGTTATGTTGTATTTGACCTGGAAACGACCGGACTCAATCACAGACAGGACCGCATTATAGAGATCGGTGCCGTGAAAGTGGAGCACGGCCGGATCACCGAACGTTTCTCCCAGCTTGTGGACCCGCAGATCCCGTTACAACCGGAAATCGTCTCATTGACCGGTATTACAAACTCAGATCTGGCAGGGAAACCTACGATCGACAAAGTCCTCCCGGCGTTTTTATCTTTCGCCGAAGATTGTTTGCTGGTAGCTCATAATGCCACTTTCGATGTATCCTTTATACGACGGGATGCGCGTGCGCTCGGATTGCCTTTTTCTTTCGACAGTCTGGATACCTTGCCGCTTGCGCAACTTTTATTCCCGGAACAACGGAGCCATCGACTGGACCGAATGGCCAAAGCGTTGGATGTAAGACTCGATGATCATCACCGCGCGTTGGAGGACGCGGAGGCAACAGCCCATATTTTCTTTTCTTTGCTAAAACTTGCCGGTCTTTCCAAGGAATCCATTACCCCTGCTGTAAACGCCATTCCATCAGATCGGAATCCGGCTAAAAACCGACCGGTCCATATCAATCTGTTGGTGCAAACGCAGGAAGGATTGCGCAATCTGTATGAATTGGTGTCAGAATCACATTTGGATACCTTTTATATGACGCCGCGCATCCGGCGTTCGTCTCTGGAAAAAAGACGAACAGGACTTTTATTGGGCTCTTCCTGTGCAGACGGGCCGGTCGTAGCCGGCATGCTGGACGGGCTTGAAGAAGAGGAGATTCGAAATCGGATCCGTGCCTTGGACTATATCGAACTGCAGCCTCCTGCATGCTGGGCACATTTGATAAACCAGGGAAATGCTTCTGATACAGAAGACCTGCGCACGATACAAAAAACCATGATTCGGCTGGCAAAAGAAGAAGGAAAGCCGGTTGTAGCAACCTCCGATGCCCATTTCCTGCAAGAGAAGGATATGATTCTGCGCGATATCGTAAAAAGCGGGCGTAAAATGGCGGACCCGAAACAGCGAATGCCGGTGCACTTGCGTTCAACCGGGGAAATGCTGGCGGATTTTGCCTTTTTAGGGGAAGAATTGGCTTATGAAATCGTCGTCGAGAACTCTAATCGGATCGCAGACAGCATTGATTCCATTGTACCGGTTCTTCCCGGTACCCATACGCCGACGATTCCCGGTAGCGAAAAAATTCTTCGCGATCTGGTTTGGAAAAATGCGGTCCGTCAATACGGAGACCCGCTACCAACGATCGTATCGGAACGCCTGGAACGGGAACTGCATTCCATTATTTCCAACGGATACGCCGTGCTGTATATTATATCGGAAAAGCTTGTACGCAAATCCAATGAAGACGGGTATGTGGTTGGTTCAAGAGGATCTGTGGGCTCCTCATTTGTGGCTACCATGGCGGGTATTTCCGAAGTGAATCCCTTGGTTCCGCACTATTTATGCGAAGAATGCCAATACAGTGAGTTTATTGAAGACGGTTCTGTCGACACCGGGATCGACTTACCCAATAAAAAGTGTCCGGTTTGCGGTGCAACACTCAAAAAAGAAGGACATGATATTCCGTTTGAAGTCTTCTTGGGTTTTGAAGGAGATAAAGAACCGGATATCGATCTGAACTTTGCCGGAGAATACCAATCGGTAGCCCATAAATTTGTAGAAGAATTGTTCGGCAGGGAGAAGGTTATCCGCGCGGGGACCATCGGCACCATCAAGGACCGCACAGCCTACGGGTATGTCCGCTCGTATCTGGAAGAACGCGGNATTTTTGTGCATCCTGCGGAAGAACGGCGTCTGATGCGGGGCATTATCGGCGTGAAACGCACCAGTTCGCAGCATCCCGGCGGCATAATGATCGTACCGGAAGAAAGGCATATCCATGACTTCACGCCCATACAACGCCCGGCCGACAGTACGGACACCGATATTATCACCACCCATTTCAGTTATCGGGAAATCAGTGAGAGCATCTTAAAACTTGATATCTTGGGGCACGATGTGCCGACCACAATCCGGCTCCTGCAGGACATGACCGGTATAGCGCCGGATAAGATTCCGATGGACGATCGCCGTACCATGGACATCTTCTCCGGCCAGGCCACACAAACCGATATCTCCACGCTGGGCATACCGGAATTCGGCACGAATTTCGTTCAGGAAATGCTGCGGGACACACATCCCACGACATTCGGAGAACTCGTGCGAATCTCCGGGCTCTCCCACGGTACCGATGTCTGGTTGGGGAACGCAAAAAATCTGATTGACGACGGCATTGCCGAACTGAAAGATACGATCTGTACACGAGACGATATTATGCGCAGTCTGATCCTCTGGGGTCTGGAGAAAAAAGACAGTTTTGACATTATGGAATCCGTTCGGAAAGGACGGGGTCTCACCCCGGAGATGAGTGAGAAAATGCGTGCCAAGGGTGTACCGGAATGGTATATCGACTCGTGTCTGAAAATAAAGTATATGTTTCCCAAGGCACATGCGGTGGCGTATGTCCTGATGAGTTATCGCATCGCGTGGTTTAAGGTGCATTATCCGGCCGCGTTTTACGCCTCTTTTTTCACCATCAAGATTGCAGATATCCCCGCAGCGCTCCTTGCAGGGCAAAAAGAGTGCGCTGAATCACAGATCGCTTTGCTTGCAAAAAAAAGAAACGAGAAACTCTCCGCAAAAGAAGAGTCGGAACTGCTGATGCTAACGATCGGTCTGGAGATGTATGCGCGGGGGATCACCATGGCTCCCATCGATCTGTATGCATCCCCGGTGCACGCTTTTGACGCAAAAGACAAACTCGTTATCCCGCCTCTTCGGGCGGTGCCGTCGGTCTCCGATGCCATGGCAACCGACCTGGGAGAAGAAAGAGACAGGGAGTTTACTTCACAGGAAGATATTTTGCAAAGAACCCGTTTGAACAAAACCGCAATGGAAGGTTTGCGAAGCGTCGGCGCATTGGAAGGCCTTGCAGAAACCAATCAGCTTAGTTTCTTCTGATACCCAACGGATTGTCAGATATGTGATGCAATACTTTGCAACAATCAACTATTGACATAATACCGTGCATCTTGTATACTTGCCGTAATGTGATGATGAGAAGAGTATACAGAAACGTACTTCAGGCAGAGAGCGGCTTGCAAGGTGGAAGAGCGGTGTGGTACTTCTGTAGAAAAAAGACTCGGAGCATTGCGCCGGAACCCATGGGATGGCGCAGCGGGTCCGCCCGATACAGCGCAAGGGTATGATGGTACCCGATGAGCCGTTTTGTTGAGAAACAAACGGGAAAATAGGTGGTAACGCGATGGCTTCGCCCTGTTATAGGGCGGAGCTTTTTTGTTTGAACCTGCCATCAATACAATTAAAGGAGAATGGAAACATGAAAAGATTTTGGATTTTGCTGCTGGTTCTTTCGCTTTTGTTTGTCGCTTGTCAAAACGATGCACAATCCCCAGCCTCGGAAGCGGCAGAACAGGACACCGAAGCGGCTGCCGATGCAGCGCCGCAGGAGGATGCAGAAACCCCGGCTGCAGATTCTGACAAACTGGTCGTCGGGATGGAAGCAACCTATCCGCCGTTTAACTGGACCCAGCTGGACGACTCCAACGGCGCCGTTGCGATTAACGGCACGCAGGAATTCGCCGGAGGCTATGACGTGGAGATCGCAAAGCGCGTAGCCGAAGGACTGGGCAAAGAACTGGTTATTGAAAAAATGGAATGGGAAGGGCTGGAACCGGCTCTGCGCTCCGGTATTATCGATGCGATCATCGCCGGAATGTCTCCTTTGGAATCCCGTAAGGAATCGATCGACTTCTCCGACATTTACTATCAGTCCGAGTTCGTCATTGTCGTCTTAAAAGACGGTCCTTATGCCGATGCAAAAGGGATCAACGATTTTGCCGGCGCAACGATAACCGGACAGCTGAACACTTCGCACTATACGGTTATTGATGAGATGGAGGGCGTAAACAAAGACCCTGCCATGAGCGACTTCGGCGCGATGCGTGTTGCACTGGAATCCGGTATCATTGACGCATACGTGGCCGAACGCCCCGAAGGATTGAGTATTACGGAAGTAAAACCGAACTTCACTTACATTGTTCCCGAGCCGAATTTCAGTGCACCGATTGAAGAAGTGTCGGTCGCGGTCGGGCTCCAAAAAGGTAGCGATTTGGTCGAGCCGATCAATGAAGTGCTTAAGGATATCAGCGCGGAAGAGCGCGATGAACTCATGCTGAACGCGCTGAACAATCAACCGGGACAGGAATAAAATATTATGCATTTTAACCGTATCCAGGGAATCTTCCTGAATAATTGGCAATTTTTCCTGCGGGGGGCGATCAACACCGTGATTATTTCGTTGATCGCCACCCTGATCGGTTTTCTGATCGGATTGCTTGTCGGCATTATCCGTACCGTACCGGAACAGAAACCCGGTGGGAAACGCATTGTACAATGGATCGCAAACTGGTTGATGTCTGTGTATATTGAGGTATTCCGTGGCACACCGATGATGGTGCAGGCCATGGTTATCTTTTATGGCGTCCCTTTATTTACCGGCTATCAGCTGGATCGTATGCTGGCTGCCTTTTTTATTGTATCCATCAATACGGGCGCCTATATGGCGGAGGTGGTACGCGGCGGTATTTTATCGGTCGACAAAGGGCAGTACGAAGCCGCCAAAGCGATCGGTATGAACCATGTCCAGACGATGGTCTATGTCGTTTTGCCGCAGGCCATCCGCAATATCCTGCCCGCTGTGGGAAATGAATTTATCATAAATATTAAAGACACCTCGGTCCTGAATATAATCGGGGTAACCGAACTCTTCTTTCAAACGAGAACCGTGGCGGGAATCAATTACTTCTACTTTGAAACCTATTTCATCACCAGTCTGATTTATCTGTTTATGACCTTCACCATTACACGCATACTGCGTCGTATTGAAGACCGGATGGATGGTTCAAAAACGTATCAGCTGAATCAGCAGCAGGTATAATATGAGCAAATTAATTGAAGTGAAAAATATAAAAAAATCCTTCGGTGAGAACGAAGTGCTTAAGGATATCGACTTTCACGTGGACAAAGGCGAAGTGATTGTTATTATCGGACCCTCCGGATCCGGAAAGTCGACCTTGTTGCGCTGCATGAATCTGCTGGAAGAACCGGACGGCGGCGCTCTTTTGTTCAAAGGGGAAAATGTATTGGACGGGCAGCATGATCTGAATGCATTCCGAAGAAATTTCGGGATGGTGTTTCAGCAATTTAATCTGTTTCAATCCTATACGGTTTTGGACAATTGTCTACTGGGGCAGGAAAAAGTGCTCGGCAAAAACCGGGAAGATGCCGAAAAAATTGCGCTGAAAAATCTTGACTATGTGGGCATGACTCCGTTTATACATGCCAAACCCAAACAACTCTCCGGCGGCATGCAGCAGCGTGCTGCCATTGCGCGTGCGCTGTGTATGGAACCGGACGTTCTTCTGTTTGATGAGCCGACTTCGTCGCTGGATCCGGAGATGGTCGGAGATATTCTCATTACCATGAAGCAATTGGCAAAAGAGGGAATGACAATGGTTGTCGTTACTCATGAAATGCAGTTTGCCAGAGATGTCGCGGACCGCGTGGTCTTTATGGCAGACGGTTATATTGTAGAAGAAGCCAAGCCGGAAGAGATCTTCACCAATCCGAAGGAAGAGCGTACTAAGCTCTTCTTGCAACGCGTAGTGGATCGTTAGTTTTTTGTAAGAGAAGCGACGTACCTTTCTGTTATAATAGACACGAAGCATACGCTTCATAAAGGAGGTACGATTTCCATGAAGAAAAAAATACTCTGTTTCGTATTGCTATTTGCTTTGCTTCTACCGGGATCGGTTTTTGCCACATCTATCGATACGACGGTTATTAATGAGAAATGGGGGAAGCCCACGTTTGCCTGGGGCGCTTCGCTCAGTGACCCGGAGCGGGAAGAAACGATGCGTTTATTGGACATCGCCGCGCCGGAAAATGTAAACAGTGTGTCCGTGACCGGGCAGGATCTGGTCAAGTATCTGGGAGACGGGATCGACAGTACCGATTCCATGATTTCCTCCGTGTTGGTGACCCGGCAGGACAAGGGCCGCGGGGTGGAAGTGGAAATAAAAACACCGGACAATATCACGCAGATCTCCGCCAATCAATACGCCAATGCGGCAATAACAGCGGGTGTCACCGATGCGAAGATTTTAGTCGGCGCCGTCCGGCCGGTGACCGGTGAGAGTGCATTAACCGGTGTGTTCAAGGCTTTTGATGCCAACGGCGAAGTTTTGGATCAGGACCGGATGCAGGTTGCACAGGAAGAAATTGACGCAACAAACGAAATTGTGCAGGCCAATAAGGATGACAGCGGTTTTACCACAGAACAGTTTAATGCCGCTATCACCGAGATTAAGGCACAGCTGCAGGCATTGCGGGAAAAACAGGGAGAGCTTGCCACCCGCGAAGACATTGAACGCATTATCAATGATGCATTGGCAAAGTTTCAGCTCGATCACATCATTACCAGCGAGCAGATTGACCGCCTGATTTCCCTGTTCGAAAAGTATCAGAAAACCGATGCGGTGCTTGCCCCGGAAGTGAAAGAACAGTTGAGCCAATTAGGAGACAAATTGGGCGATATTTATAAGCAGGCGCAGGAAACCGGTCTGTTGGATCAGATTGCCGCTTTCTTCCGTCAGCTGTGGGAAGCGATTAAAAATATCTTCCAGTAAACAAATTGAGAATCGGCGGATACCTGTATCCGTCGATTCTTTTTTTATACTATAAGTACAACGCATTTTTGCGGATTCGGCCTTTCATTATGCATGAACTCTCTGTAAATCGGAAAAAATAGCCGTCCATTTTTATAAGCCTGCTATACATTGCGGTAAAATTGCCAATTTCTTTGTGCGCAAAGGCAGTTGATTTAGTGTATAATGGATGCACATTAAGCATAGGAGGGAATCATGTCGCTGAATCGGAATGACTTTCAGGCCATCCAAAGAGCGCTGGAAAATAATTTTCTGTATCGCAACGACGAAGACTCGCTCCATGTGTTGCTGTCGCTATTGGAAAATGAGTACCGCGTAAAAAAGCTAAAACCTAAATACACTTGTATGCGCTCTATTGCGCGCAGTATTCGCCGGGTACTTAGAAACAGGCAGGATGCGCGGGAGATTGTCGCAACGCTGACCCGCATCTTAAGTGAAGAGATCAATCGTCTGGAATTTGCGGTGTATTTAGAGGGATATTCGCTGGGTTATCAGGATAAGGACTGGACCGACCGACTGGAAATGGCCACATTGGAACAGATTCCGGTCGAGGATTTATATAATCGGCAGAGTTTGTTTCATACCCGTCTGAACAGCGATCTCCTGGTTCTGAAAAATCGCCTGATAGATCAGATTGAAGAACATACGCCAAATTACAAGCGTTTAAGCGTTCTTACGAGCAAGTACTGTGAAAAGCGTGTTTACCGAAAAGTTATGAAACTGAACACCTATCTGCATAAGCAGTTGGTTTTATGGCAGGATGATCGTTCGGAACGCATGGCGATCACAGAACCCGCTATACTTGTAACCGGAGAACTGGAAAGAATTTACGAGCGCATTGTCCGCGCCTACGCGAAGAGCATTCAAAAGCTGTTTAAAGAAGCCTACTGGTACGGCCTGAATGACCGGGTTATCAGCCGCTACTAAGCAACACGGGGAGAGTCTCATAAACGGATTCATACAAGGGATCCTACGGGGGAGAATCAAATGATCAAATCACCGGATAATATGCGCAAAGCGCAAGTGGAAGGACCGCGAGGCGGAGAAGGTATCGTGGAGTTCACGTATATACTGGAAACGGAGGAAATGGCGGACTCCTGTACCATGTTTGCCCGGCTCTATCTGCATCCAGGTGCCTCGGTCGGAGAGCACAGCCATACCGAGGATGCGGAAGTCTATTATATTCTCACCGGGACACTGGAAGCCGATGATAACGGGACGATAAAAACGGTTGGCCCGGGGGATGTCATTTACACGGGGGACGGCGCGTATCACAGCATACGCAATGTAGGGGAGCAAACGGCTGAAATGCTGGCTGTGATCCTTACGTAATTTGTTACAATTGAATAAATATGGTATAATAAATTGATTTGAGAGTGGGCTGGCCCACTCTCGCTTTTTTACAAAACAGCAAAGAGGGGAGACAAATATGAAGAGTATGGATTTTGAAACGCAGTTTTCCCAACCGCTCAAAGATCTCGGAGTGGATCTGATTGAAGTCGAGTTCAAAAAAGAAGGTCGCCATCAGGTGCTCCGCTTCTATATCGATTCCAAAGAAGGGATTTCGATGGAAGACTGCGAGCGCGCCAGTCGATATATCAGCCAGGTGTTGGATGAAACCGATCCGATTTCCGGTTCCTATAATCTGGAGGTCAGCTCGCTGGGGTTGGACCGAGCCATGAAAAAGGACAAAGAGTTGGAAAACGCCATCGGTAAAGACATTATCCTGCGTTTTTACGGCACGGAAGACGGACAGAAAGAAATATCCGGTACGCTGATCGGTTTTGACGACACCGTGTATCGGATTACGGTTGAAACAGAAGAACGGGCATATGCCCGCGACTCGGTTGCGAGCATTCGCAAGCAGATAAAATGGTAAGGGGGAGAGTATGGACGCTGATTTCATTCTGGCGTTAAACGAAATTGAAAGGGAAAAGGGGATACCGAAGTCGGTCATTTTTGATGCCCTAAAAAAAGCTCTGGAAAAAAGCTATGAAAAGAATTTCAACGACAAAGCCAATGTCATCGTTGAAATTGACGAGGAATCCGGAAAGATCGATGTTTTCTCCCTTCTGGATGTAGTGGAGGATGTACACGATCCCGTAACCGAAATTCTGTTGGACAGTGCCAGAAATATGCAGGCAGGCGTAAAAGTGGGCGATGTGATCCGTAAGCCGGTTACGCCNAAGGACTTTGGCCGCATTTCGGCACAAACGGCCCGAAATATCGTCATTCAGAAAATCAAGGATGCCGAACGGGAAGTGGTATACAATGAATTCGCGGATCGGGAAAAAGAAATGATCACCGGTACGGTACAGCGCTATGAACGAAACAATGTATATATCAATATGGGCCGTACCGAAGGGCTTTTGCCTCTATCGGAACAGGTGCCCGGGGAACGCGTGGTAGCCAATCAGCGCATGAAGCTTTTTATCCAGGAAGTGCGCAATTCTCCGAAAGGCCCCCAGATTGTTCTTTCCAGGGCCAATCCCGGCCTGGTTATCCGTATGTTTGAAACGGAAGTGCCGGAGATCTCTGACGGGGTTGTCGAAATCTTTTCGATCGCACGCGAAGCCGGTTCCCGCACAAAGATTGCCGTATTTTCCCGCGATGAAAATGTGGATCCGGTCGGTGCCTGTGTCGGTTTCAAAGGAGCCAGGGTGCGTGCCATTGTCGATGAACTCGGCGGGGAAAAGATTGACATTATTGTTTGGGATAAAGATATCCGCACATTTATTGCCAATGCGTTAAGCCCCTCCAAAGTCACCCGTGTCATCGTAAAAGAAAAGGAAAAGACGGCGCTGGTCGTCGTTCCGGATGATCAGTTGTCGTTGGCCATCGGAAAAGAAGGGCAAAATGCCCGCTTGGCAGCAAAGCTGACCGGCAGGAAGATCGATATCAAAGGGGAATCTTTTGTAACAGAAGAAGAATTGGCAGAAGATGTGCCTGTCAGCCCCACACCGTCCGATTTCTTTGATGCCATTCATGAATTGCAGACAGAATCGACGGATGAAACAGAAAATGAACCCTGGTTCGATGAGGTACAAGCGGAGGATCTGCAGACCGATGAAGATAGCGTAACGGCGGCAGACGATCCCATAGAGGAGAATGCAGACAATGAAACCCAGGAAAATCCCCCTGCGTAAATGTATCGCCTGTGAAAAACAGTTTCCGAAAAAGGATCTGCTTCGGATCGTTCTTCATCCGCAGGAGGGAGTCGTGATAGATCCCGGCGGTAAGAAAAACGGACGCGGCGCCTATATTTGCAAAAAAGAGGAATGTATCCTCCTGGCCAAGAAGGCAAAAAAACTACAACACGCATTAAAAACCAATATCGAGGATGGCGTATATGAGCAAATAATTGAGTTATTGCAGTCATCCGAATGATCGCATTCGGGAGGTGCGCGAATGAGCAAAAAACGAGTCTATGAACTGGCAAAAGAGTTGAATGTCTCCAGCAAAGAACTGATGAACATGCTGGAAAAACGAAATATTAAAGTAAAGAGTCACATGGCCATGCTGACCAGTTCCGAAGTGGAACAGATTCAAAAAGTCATCAAGGAACACGGCAGCATCGACAATGTGCCGAAAGCCCCTGTGCAAAAGGCAGCCGAGCCCAAGCCGCAAAACAATAAGGCAAAACCGGCACAAAAAAATCCGGCCCCGCAAAAGAAACC
>JGI24712J26585_10000528_pt1 | contig 32739 bp, 28 predicted proteins | sample BioPla3DNA2_FD_26585 | JGI IMG/M metagenome (IMG submission 26585)
TTTGCCGTTTTTCCAAAGGTTTGGGGTGAATTTTAACCGGGGTTTCATAAAAAAAGGGGCTGTAACAAAATTTGAGTTTTGATACAGCCCCTTATATATATCATTTAATTTATCTCAAGTCCGTCTTTGTCGGGCAGCGGCGGCTGATTTACCGCGGGCGATGTCTGATACCAATATGCAACCGAGCTGAGATCGTCCTGAAGCGGCAGATAGCGTCCACCCTGACGCCAGCCCAGCGCCTGTATCGTAACGCGAAGATCTTTTTTGAAATATATGGGGTCGGTTATATGCCAGCGATACAGCGAGAAACGGCGGTTGCTGCGATAAGTTTCATCTGTTGCGGAAATTTTCGAGAGTCCGGCATATGGGGAAGAAAAGGTCTGATATTTTCCGTCAACGTCAAAATTGTAGGAGGCACAGAAATAGTCTTCGGTACCGGTGCCGCAGATAGTCGGGAAATCGGTGTCGCCGTCGATATAGAATTTTATTTCTCCCTCTCCCCACCATCCGTTATTGTTGACGCCCCAGAGCATGGATGTGCCGACAAACTGTCCGTCGCCTTCAATCCCGTCAATAATGGTGTAAACATCTTTATAAGGCAGCGGATTTGTACGGCGGAAGCGGGCGCAGAAATACATCGGTTCCTCTTCAAGCTTAGTCTCGATGTAATCGATCTGATAATAGCAAATCGCGTCCCGGTCGCTTATGTTCTCAAGGGTGATAAGCGCGCGTTTTTTAAAAGGCATCGTCCAGTAGCAGTTGCAGCCGCACTTCGGGTTGATACATACCGCCAATGAATTTATCTGTGCGTACTGATCGGCTTGCGGATTTGCAAAGAAATCTCCGAGCGGCGTTTCAACCGCCGGTGTATCCGAATCGTCCCAGTAGATTCTGAGTATCATCCAGCGCCATGACTCAAAGGCTCCGGTGAGCCAGATGTGTTTTATCGCTCCCTCGGCTCTTATATCCGTTAGAACAAAGTTTTTTCCCGGAGCGATTGAAACCGAAGGCGAAACCTTCCAGCCGATACCTAAATCCCTTGCGCAGGATGCGCCGGTTCCCTCGGTCGCCATCCCGCCTTTGCCCTTTTCTCCGGTGAAGTTTTCCGCGGAAATCGACCTTGTAATTGCCGAAGAGCGGCGCGCAAGATCGGAAAGTCCGCTTCCGAGTCCGTTATACATATTTTTTCCTCCGTTTATGGTTTATTAGTTGTGATTTAGCTTTTTACATAAAACAATCGCTGTTAAAATCAGTTCATTTCAGCATAGCTGTCCATCAGCTTTTCCATCAGTTTGTTGTCCTTGTTCTGACGTTTTTCGTAGGATGAAGCGTAGCTGTCTTTGCGCGCGATGACTGCGTCGAAGACCGCCTCTGCTGCATAGTCAAGCGCCGCTGCGTTGACAAATACGAAGTCGATATAAGAGACATCCATGACAAGGTCAAGCATTTTTTCGGAATCCTCATCGCGGGTTCCCTTACCTTTTAGCACAATATCATAATATGCCGGCCGGACGAGGCGATGGCTTTCGTAGTTCAGCGCCTCAAGTATAATAGCCGCCCTGTCGGTATCCGTGACATAATTCGGTATCGCAAAGTATGAGGTGCCGAGGTTTGATGAGATGTAGTTCTCCTGATTTTCATCGAATTTCGGAGTCGGGATGATTCCGAAATCGGCATCGAGCGAACGAAGAGTCTCCGCATTTCTCACATTTGCGAACCAGAAAAGCAATCGGTTTTCGTTCATTGCCGACATGATCTGATCAACCGACATCTTGTCATAATCAACGCCGTCGGTAAGATTTATCAGTTTGTGAACTCCGGAATACAGATTTTCAAAGCGGTCGTTGTAATAATCGTAGTGATACCGCCCTTCCTCATCCGCGGACGCAAGCCTTAAGCCGAAGGAATAAAAAAGATTTCGCCCCGAATGCAGACCGAACGAGGCTCCGAAGCAGTCGGCATCCGAAGTCATCTTTCCATCGCCGTTTAAGTCGGCGGAGACGGCGGCAATATCGAGGTTGAGCTTGTCAAGAGTCCATTTTCCGGCGGAGACTGTCTCGTAAATATTTCCGAGAGAATAATCTTCAACCATTCTCTTGTTGAAGAATACAACCTCCTGATTCCGGATCATGTCGAGGGTATAGTCTCCGACAGCGGTGTAGAGTTTGTTCAATATCCGAACATTTTGGTTCCATCCGTGGCACCACCAGGGACGGTCGAAATCAAGATAGTTAAGCGTCAGAAGATCGGTGAAAGCCCCAAGCGTTTCGCAGCCCCACCAGTAGTCGGGAACGACGATGTCAAACGCGCCGTCCGCCGCCAAAAGGGAATTGTTCACGACGGCGCGAAGACCGGAGTTCCAGTCGTCGGAATAATCGACAACATGGAGGGTAATCCCGAATCGTTCCTCAACGACCCGGTTGCGGGCAAAAACCGCGTCGTTTTTAATCTCGCCGGTTTCTTCTTCGGTGAAGAAGTCGTCCAGCCGCGAATTTCTGACTGCGATGGTAAAATCGGCGCCGCCGAAATCAATGTCGGGTAATCCATCTCCCAATGTCGTTTCTTCGGACTCGATTTCAGGATTTTCGGCAGCTGGAAGATTATCTGTTTCGTTTTTGTTTGACGACGGTGACTTCCCGCAGGAAACAAAGACAGATACGGCTAACGCAATGGTAAGCACTAAAGCTGTTATTCTCAAAATTCTCATAACTTATCCTCCTTCAAGTCGTCAGCCGTAACATCACGGTTGTTTTATTCAACAAGGAACCGCCGGATAAAATCGCGGGCAAAGAGAATTCCTTTTTCTCCGCGCGGAATATCGGCGCGCCAGGCGCTGGAATGCGGCTCGATTGAAAGTCCGCCTGTGTAACCGCGGGAATACAGGATAGCGAAGATCTCCGACCAGCGCAGCGCATCCATACCCGCGGGCGGATCGTCGACACCGCGGCTGCCGGCTCTGACGGCGCCCTTGACATGCATATGTCCTATCCGGTCTCCCCAGTCGGATAGCTCAGCCAGGTAATCGGATCTGCGTCCGAAAGAGTGCGAAGCATCGAATTTGATTTTAAGTTCGGGCAGCTCGCCTAAAACAACCTTCCACTGAGCGTCGGAGTGAACGAAATTCTCCCAGTCGCAGTTGTAAACGCAGATATTCGTTCTTCCGTCGGCGCGTTCTATAAGCCGCCCGAACAGCTCTATTGCAGCCGTATAGTTGCGGTACGGGGTTGCATCGGAAGCGTAATTGCAGCCGCAGACGAAATTCGGCGCGCCTACTTCAATGGCTGCGTCGAGCAGTGACGCAAGGAATTCAAAACGTTCTGAGTCGATCTTACCGCCGATGTTGCAATCAATGTTCCAGCGTCCGACTGACTGCAGCGGGATACCCGTGCGCTTGATGTTTTCCTTTATCGAATCCTTGTTTTTAAGAAAGTTTTCGATATCCGGATCAAAGTTGCAGCAAACCTCGATAAATTCGAGTTCGTTCTTTTTTACATAGTCGAAATCTGCTGCGGAATACCCGCGAATAATTCCCAGTTTCATTAATTTTACCTCATTTTTTTGATATTTTTGCTTTCTTTGTCTATCATACCATAATTATGTGATGTTTTCAATAAAATTTTTAAAAAACAGGTGAAAATAATCATAGAATATGGTATAATCTATAAAACACCAATACGGAGCTTAATATAAATGCAAAAATATCTTGAAACCGGCAAGATTATCAATGTTCACGGTGTCGCCGGCATGGTAAAAGTCGAGTGCTGGTCAGACAGCGTAGAAGCTGTCACATCATTGCCCTATATCTATTTTTCCCCCGAAGGAGACGGCAAGCGCAAAGTCGAGAAAGCAACATATTTGAAGCAATTTGCGCTTCTGAAGCTTGAAGGGATTGATGACCGCGATGCAGCCGCCTCGTTGCGGGGAAGGGTGATTTATGCGGATCGAGAAGATATAGAGCTTGAAGAAGGCGACCATTTCATAACCGATCTTATCGGACTTAAAGTAATCGACGCAGATAACGGCGAAATTTACGGTGAGATATCGGATGTTCTCGTTCAGGGCGCGCAGGATTTATACGTGGTTACCCACTCGGACGGCGCGACTTCTCTTTTGCCGGCAATCAAGCCTTTCGTTATTGAAATCGATTTTGAAAGCGGAGTCAAGGTTCGCCCGATCCCGGGAATGTTTGACGACGGCGCAATAAAAGCCTGACATGAGATTCGATATATTGACCCTTTTCCCGGAGTTTATAAGCTCAGTGCTTGACGAAAGCATAATCGGCCGCGCCCGCAAAGCAGGAAAGCTTGAAATATATACGCATCAAATCCGCGACTGGTCGGAAGACCGTCACCGTCGGGTAGACGACACGCCTTACGGCGGCGGAAAAGGTATGGTAATGTCAGCCCCGCCCCTCACGGCGGCGATGGAAGCGGTTACTGCGATGGGAAATATCGACAACGCAAGGAGGATATATATGTCTCCGAAGGGAAGACTGCTGAATCAAAAAGAGGCTTCCCGCCTGGCTTCATACGACAGGCTGATTATCCTATGCGGTCATTACGAGGGAATCGATGAGCGGGTAATAGACCTCTGCATCGACGAGCAAATAAGCATCGGCGATTATGTGCTGACCGGCGGCGAGCTTCCCGCCTGCATTCTTTGTGACTGCATCGGACGGCTTTGCCCGGGCGTTCTGTCAGATGACGAATGTCATGAGATTGAAAGTTTCTCCGGAGGCTTGCTTGAGTATCCGCAGTATACAAAACCGCAAAACTTTCGCGGACTCGAAGTTCCCGAAGTTCTCTTAAGCGGAAATCATGCTCACATCGAGCGCTGGCGCTATGAAAAGTCGCTCGAGCTGACGAAAAAGCTGCGCCCGGATTTGCTGTGAGCGCTATAAATAAAAAAAGTTCCGGAGCTTCCCGCCCCCGCCGGACAATTATCCTAATGATGGCGGCGACGTTGCTTGCAAAGGTTCTCGGACTTCTGCGGACGGTACTTCTCGCCTCAAGTTACGGCACCGGTCTTGAAGCCGCCGCTTTTGCCGAAGCCTCGGTGATACCGCTTACGGTTTTTGATATGCTGCTCGGAGCGGCGATACCCGGTTCTTTTATTCCGGTGTATAACAGACTGCTCGCCCGCGAAGGTACAAAGAGAGCGGATGATTTTGCTCAGAGATTTGTAAATATAATTCTGCTTTTTTGTGTTCTGCTGGCGGGTCTCGGAATTGTCTTTTCGCCTCAGTTAATTTCGATTCTCGCTCCCGGGCTAAGCGGCAACGCGCAAAAGTTGGCATCAGAACTGCTCCGTATAATGTTCCCGATGATTATTTTTACCGGCGGCGCATATACGCTGACCGGAATAATGCAATCGAAAGGACGCTATCTGCTTCCGGCTCTGATTTCCGCCATCTCAAACGCAGGCGTAATAATCTACCTTGCGTTTATAAATCCGCTTCTCGGAGAAAACGGAATTTACGGTCTTGCCGCCGCATATGTTATTTCCTGGCTGATTCAGCTTGCAACTCTGGTAATTCCGCTTGCCTTTTCCGGTAAAGAGCGATTTCTGTTGTCTCCTGCGGCGGGAATACGCGATTCGGAGCTGCCCGCAGCGTTGAAATCGGCGCCGCCGGTGATGATCGGCGCGTGGCTTATGCCCGCGACTTTGCTTTTGGGAACCGCCTTTTCCTCGCTTTCGGACACGGACGGCGGGATATCGGTGTTTACATACGCATATAATGTGTATCTGATGATAACCGGAATTCTTACCTATTCGATATGCAATTATGTATTCCCCGAACTTTCAAGGCTTTCGGGATCCGGCGACGACGAAGGCTTCATGAATACATTACGGCGGGGCTTTGATTCGGCGCTTATGCTTACGGTTCCGTTCACCGCGGCGGTATTTATACTTTCCGGCTGCGGTGTTTCCGTAATGTATCAGCGCGGCGCTTTCGGAGCCGAGTCCGCAGCCGCGACCGCTTCGGCGCTTCGCTTCATAGTTCCCGCAATGCCGGCTTTTGCCGTAATCGAGCTTTTGAACAGGGCGTTTTACTCGAAAGGCCTTGATAAGATTCCGATGATTGCGGCGATCTGCGGTATCGCTTCCGACGCTGTGGTATCGGCTGTTCTGATATTTTCCGGCGCCGTTCCGGTTCTTTCGGGAGCCGCTGCCGGAGCCTGCGCAGGTCAATTGGTCACAGCGGCAGCATTGCTTTTTGCCGCATCGAAAAAAATGAAAGGACTTTTTGACGGATTTATAAAACGCACATGGAATCTATGGCTTGGAGCAATTTTGAGCGCCGGGGTTATGTCGGTAGTATACCGACTGTTCGACATAAATCCTTTTTCAAACAGTTTTGCCGGCAATTTGATTATCTGTTTCGCCGTATTTCTTCCCGGCGCCGCGGTTTATTTAGCCGTTATGAAAATCGGCTCGAAATATGTTGTCGGAACCCTTAAATGGTAGGTGTTTATAAGTATGAAAATTGCAGATGATATAAAAAAGCAGCCAAACAAAAAAAACGGCGAGCGTGTCGGTTTCCGGGAATTGATAACCGGGTCGCTTATATTGGGCGGTCTTATCAAATTCGCTGATTTTCTCAATGTAAAACTTGCCGAAAGCCTTACGGGAAACATGTTCTCGTCCTATGATGCCGCGACGCAAAGGTTTAACGGTTATTTCGAAAAGATCGGCGCGGTGCAAAGAAGACTGAGCGGGAGAATCAAGCGCTTCTTTTTGAACGGTTTTTCGGGAAGCGTTATACTGAATGCTTTTTCCAACAGCCTTCATGTTATGCTTGCCATGCCGATGCGAAGCTGGGGGATCGGTTTTCTGTCTGCCGGGCTTTACACCGTCGCTATCTGGATGCTTAAGTATTTCGTTCTGTTTTCCGATACCCATCTTATTGATTTCGGTATCGGAGCCGCAGCGGTACTTATTTCGTTGCTCTTATTTCTCTCGAAGAAAACTCTTTCTGCAGAGCTTTGCTCATCAAGAATAGCCGGTTTTGTGCTCTTTCGGTTTTTGGGGCTCAGGCGGGATGACGTTGAAACGGACGATATTGATAACAGCAGAGGAACCGGCGCTGCGGTTTTACTTGCCGGAACTGCTGTCGGAATACTGACGTATTTCGTCTCCCCCATTTACATTTTTGTCGGGATTGCCGCGCTTTTGGCAATGACTCTTATTGCGCATTCACCGGAAAGCGGGCTTGTGATTATTCTGCTTGTTCTGCCGTTTTCACCGACTATGGGGCTTGTCGCGCTCACTTCCTGGTGCGCGCTGTGCTGGGTGATGAAGTTGATAAGCGGTAAAAGGACGCTGAAAATAGAACCTGTTGACGTCTGGATAATGGTTTTCGGCATTATTTATCTTGCGGGAGGAATTATTTCCGCCGGAAGAACGGCTTCTTTTAAGCATTCTATTGTGTTTTTTGATTTCCTGCTCGGATATTTTATGATGGCGAATCTCATCCGCACCGGTGTCTGGGTTAAGCGCTGTGCGGTGGCGATAGTTGCGGGTTCCGCCCTCGTTTCACTGTACGGAGTATACGAGTATCTTTTCGGACTTACCGAGACCATCTGGCAGGACACCGAAATGTTTGAAAACATATCCGGAAGGGTTGTGTCAACCTTCGGCAATCCCAACGTCCTCGCCGAATATCTGCTGCTAACCATCCCCATAGCCTTGTCATTGGTATTTGCCGCGAAGAAAGGCTGGAAAAAGCTTGCATCCTTCGGCGTTTTCGGTGTCGGAATGATTTGTCTTGCGCTTACGTGGTCAAGGGGAGCCTGGCTCGGTTTGATTATTGCCGGACTTATCTACCTTTTGATGTTAAATCACAGAACTCTGCTCCTGATATTCGGAGGAATTTTTTCGCTGCCTTTCCTGCCGTATCTGTTGCCGCAGTCAATAATCAGTCGATTTACATCAATCGGAAATCTCGCAGATACATCAACCTCTTATAGGGTTAATATATGGAAAGGCGCGTTGAATATCGCCCGTGATTTCTTTATATCCGGAGTGGGAACAGGCAATCAGGCATTTGTAACGGTATATCCCAAATATTCGCTTGCCGGAATAGAAGGCGCGCCGCACAGTCATAACTTGTATCTTCAGCTCCTTGTAGAACTCGGGATTTTCGGACTTTTGCTGTTCATAGGAGCGATGGTTTCTTTTTCGAGAGCTAATTTCAGTTTTTATCGCAGCGATGTTTCGGCAAAAACCGGACACAGATATATTTCAATCGGAGGATTTTCAGGAGTACTTGCGGTGCTTGCGCAGGGAATGACCGATTATGTCTGGTATAATTACAGGATATTCCTCCTGTTCTGGCTGCTTGTCGGTCTGACTATTGCCTCCCGCCGCGCCGGAATATTTGAAAACCCGATAAGAGCAGTAAAGAGAATAGAAGACTGCAGCGCAGACAGAGCAGTAATTGATATAATAACGATATAAAACGGTGGACAATGATATGAAAAGCAAAATTAGGTTCAATATAATAGATGCTTTGCTTCTGCTGATCATAATCGCAGCAGTAGCGTTAGCTGCTTATTTTGTTATGAGCGGGCGGGTCGGGCAGCAGAGGGCGGTTTCGGAGAGACCGATACAGTATACCGTGCTGCTTACAAATGTCAGAGGCGAATTTAAAGGCAATATTAAAATCGGAGACAGCGTGACAGATACGGTAAAGCTGATGCCTATCGGCGAGGTGACGGATATAAAAACCGTACAGACATCAATTGATATCGAAGATGAAACCGCAGGCAGAATTGTTTCCGCAATAGTACCCGACAAATATGATATTACCGTGACAGTAACTGCAGATGCTACCGTGTCGACCGGTTTTTATATGATAGGCGGATATCAGATACAGGTCGGAACGCTTGTAAGTCTGAGGGTTCCCGATTTTACCGGTGTCGGCTACTGTACTTCAATAACGGAGGTAAACTGAAATGACTGAGAAAAAGAACAAACTCCGATTCAATGTTATAGACTTGGCGGTTATTGTGATTATCATAGGCGCTATAGCGGGAACCGCTATAAGATATAATCTGATAAGCCGCATCAGTTCCACGGGCACAAGTGAAGAGGCGAGCATTTCGTTTATCGCTTCAGACCTCAGGCTGTCCTCCGTTGACGGTTTTGTTGAAGGCGATGTCTTCTATTGGAAACAGAACGGAATAAGAATAGGCACTCTTGAATCAAAGACCCGTGACTATAACGAGGTTTATATTCATAATAGCGACTTTGAAATAATCAAATCCTATAACGAGCAGCGATATGATGTCAGGGGAGTCATTAAAGCGGTCGGCAGCTTTACCGACGACGGTTTTATGCTTGGCGGAACTCAATACATCGGTCCCGGCAAGGAGATGCTTGTTCAGTCAAAAAATATTCTTGTTACAATAACAATAACCGATGTCAACAAGATTTCGGGTGACTGATCCGGGTTTTATCAAATTCAGATTTTATAAGTTACATAAAAAACTAAATAAAATCCTGTTTCCAAGCGATATTATTTAAAATATTGCCTTGATTTTGTCGTTAAGCTATGATATAATATTTACAGTTATAGTAAAATGAAAGAAACATAGGCAGCATACCTTCCGGATGATTTTTCATGCCGGGACATAAAAATAGATAGGAGCGTTTAGACGATGGTATCTCGCGATGTCACAATTCAGAACAATGTAGGACTTCACGCCAGACCAGCCACCTTTTTCATTCAGAAAGCCAATACATATAAAAGCTCTATCTGGGTCGAGAAGGAAGATCGCCGGGTAAACGCGAAGAGCCTTTTAGGCGTTCTCTCGCTCGGTATTGTCAAGGGAATGACAATTACTTTGATAGCCGACGGCGCCGATGAAAATGAAGCGCTTGAGGGTCTGGCTGAGCTTGTAGAAACAGGTTTCAACGAATAAGTATTTTTCGGAGTTTTTCGCTCCGGGCAAAAATAAAGCTCGGCCGAGCCTTTTTCCGGGCTGCGGTTTCTGCTTTTTCCGATAAAGGAGCGGACGACTCCAGAAGAGTTGTTTGCTCTTTTTTTCAATATCGCATATACGAATAAATTGTTAAGTCATGGCATTGCCGGCGGGAGGTGTAAGGGCTTGGAATCAAATCAGGAGCGCCTCGAAAGGCTTCGCCTTAAGGCATCCACACTGCCTTTTTCACCGGGAATATATATCATGAAGGACGCAAAATCCGCGGTGATATATATCGGCAAATCAAAGGTGCTCAGAAGCCGCGTAAGCCAATATTTCGCCGAAAGAGCCGATGAGTCGCCGAAGACTCGCAGGATGATCGCAAATGTAAGCGATTTTGAGTATATCCTGGTCGATTCGGAAATGGAAGCGCTCACCCTTGAAAACAGCCTTATCAAGCTTCATAAACCGAGATATAACATAAGGCTTAAGGATGACAAAAGCTATCCGTATATCCGCGTCACACAGGGGGACTACCCCTCGATGACTGTCACAAGGCGGCGACAGGATGACGGCGCGATTTATTACGGTCCGTACAGCGGGATTAATATAGCATATGACATAATGCGAACCGCTCAACGCGTCTTTCACGTAGCTTCCTGTAAACTGGAATTCCCGCGCGATATCGGAAAAACCCGTCCTTGCCTGTATTTTCAGCTGGGGCGCTGTATGGCGCCGTGCACCGGCAAAATATCATCTGAAGAATACAAAGAAGCCTTTAAAGATATAGCTTATTTTCTGCGCGGCGGTTACAGAGATGTCGTCGGCGCTTTAAACGCCAGGATGGAGGAAGCTGCGGAAAATCTTCGCTTTGAGGCTGCGGCAGTATACCGCGACCGCATTGCCGCTCTTACGAAAATCGATGAAAAGCAAAAGGTTGTCGGCTCAGGCGACCTCGATCAGGATGTAATAGGTTTTTATTCGGACGATTCCTGTTCCTGCCTTTCGATAATGAATGTCCGGTCCGGCAAAGTAGTCGACAACACCAATTTTGTCTTTCCTGCCGAGCAGATAGCCGACTCAAACTCGCTTACATCTTTTATAACCGATTATTATTTAAAAAGGGAATATATCCCGCGCGAGCTGCTTTTGGGAATTGACCTTAACGAGGGAGCCGAGGAAGGAGAAGACAACGAATCTCTCTTGTCCGAATTTCTCAACAGTCATGCTCAGCGGAAAGTATATATAAAACATCCCGAGCGCGGCGTCAATAAAGCCCTCGTTGCTATGGTAGCCGAAAACGCAAAGCAGGCTGCCGTGGAATATGTGATGCAGGCTGATCGTGATTCAGAAGTTCTCATAAAACTCGCCAGAATGCTTGCGCTTGAAGTGGTACCGCAAAGGATAGAAGCCTACGACGTATCCAATATCGGCGCTGAACATGTAACCGCCGGTATGATAGTCGCGATTGACGGGCGCCTTGATAAAAGCGAATACCGATATTACAGAATAAACGGCGGAAAGCTCGAAAAACCCGACGATTACCTTTCAATGAGACAGGCGATTGAACGGCGGCTAAAAAAACTTGACAATCTTCCGGATCTGATTCTGCTTGACGGCGGCAGGGGACATGTATCAACCGTACGCGAGCTGATGAATGATCTAAACGTCGAAATCCCGGTTTTCGGGATGGTTAAAGATGATTTTCATAAAACCCGCGCGCTTACAACCGACAAAGAGGAAATTTCAATTGCGAAGGAGCAGTCGGTTTTCCAGTTTATATATAAACTTCAGGAAGAGGTTCACCGTTTTACACAAAGGCGTATGAACGACGCGAAGCGAAAGAGCGTCAAAACCTCATCGCTTACGGCAATCAACGGGATAGGTCCCGTAAAGGCAAGGCTGCTGCTTTCCCATTTCGGCAGCATCGCAAAGCTGAAAGCCGCGAGCATTGAAGAAATCGCTTCGGTAAAAGGCGTCAGCCGAAAAAACGCCGAAGCGATATCGGCGTATTATTCGGGAGCTGATAAAGAAGCTGCTGAACAGCAAGAACAAGAGACAGAGGAATAATATAAATGCGTATAATAACCGGTAGTGCCCGCGGCGCGAAGCTTTTGGCGCCGCAAGGAGTTGAAAACACCCGTCCGACGTCGGATATGACAAAGGAAGCGGTTTTCTCGATGATTCAATTTGAAATTGAAGGCAGGAGAGTTCTTGACCTTTTCGCCGGCAGCGGTCAGATGGGTCTCGAAGCGCTCAGCCGCGGCGCGGAAAAAGCGGATTTTGTCGATTCGTCTCAGGAAGCGGTCGAGGTTATAAAGGCAAACGCGAAGAAGACCCGTCTTTATGAACGCTGTAATATCCTATGCGCCGATTACAAGCGCTTTTTGAAGATGAAGGGCGGTTTAAAGTATGACCTTGTTTTTATTGATCCGCCTTATTATGATTCAGAGAAGATAGACGACGCGCTTTCCCTTCTGCTTGAAGGAGATATGCTTGAAGACGGCGCTTTCGTTTTTTGCGAAAGTCAGAGAAAAGAGCCGTTTTCCGCCCCGGGACTTACCTTGCGCCGTCATTCAAGATACGGGAAAGCATATATAACGCTGCTTTTTAAAGAAGCCGCAGCCGAGCTGCCGGAGGCTTAAATCATATGAAAGTTCTTATTCCCGGAAGCTTTGACCCGGTGACAACCGGACATACAGATATAATTCGACGCGCCGCCGCTTTGTTCGGTGAAGTGACTGCCTGTATTTTCGTAAACTCCGAAAAACGCCTCTCCGGTATGTTCACCCCGCAGCAGCGTTTTGAGCTGCTGCGACTGGTCTGCTCGGAAATCAAAGGAGCCAAAGCCGATATATCGGATATACTTGTGGCGGAATATGCAAAAACAGGCGGATATTCGGCAATAGTTAAGGGTATACGCAGCGCGGGAGACATCGATTATGAGCTTATGATATCAGATGTAAATCTGTATATTTGGGAAGGAGCTGAAACTTTGTTTCTTCCGTCATCTCCCGAATACGCAAGGATGAGCTCAACCGCAGTAAGAGAACTTATCAAATACCGCCTGCCGCTTGACGGCTGGATGCCGGAAATCGCTGCCGATTATATCGGCAAACTGATTGATTCCGGCGAGCTGAAAATATAACTTATATATTTTATGGATTATTTAATGCCGCGGCTTGAATTCAACCACCGTCCGGTGCTGCTTTGGGAATCGATAGACGCGCTTGATATAAAACCGGACGGTATATACGCCGACTGTACGGCCGGCGGCGGGGGACATTCGTTTGAAATCGTAAAACGCATTTCTTCCGGTCATCTTTTTTGCATCGATCAGGACGAAGAAGCGATCGAAGCGGTTAAAAAACGTCTCGCCAGTTTTGAAGACCGTTACACCTTGATCCGCGCAAATTTCTCGGAAGCCGAACAGATATTTAAAAACATATCGCTTGACGGAGCGCTGATGGATATCGGCGTTAGCTCACATCAGATAGACGATCCGCGACGCGGATTTTCGTATATGCAAGACGCGCCGCTCGATATGAGAATGGATAAAGACAAATCATTCACCGCGGCGGATATTGTAAACGGTTATGAAGAGACAAGACTCGCCGATATTTTAAAACGCTGGGGAGAGGAGAAATATTCCCGGCGTATTGCCGCAGCTATTGTAAATCAAAGGCAGATAAAGCCGATAACCCGAACCCTTGAGCTTGTCGAGATTATCGAGTCGGCTGTTCCGCGCAATTATCGTTTATCAGGCGGTCACCCGGCGAAGCGCAGCTTCCAGGCGCTCAGAATTGAAGTAAATCACGAAATCGAGATATTAACTCCCACAGTTGAAGCTCTTGTCGACAGACTCGCTGTCGGTGGCAGGATAGCGGTTATTACCTTCCATTCTCTTGAGGATAGGGAAATTAAACAGGCATTCAACGGTCTTTCGAAAGGCTGCGTTTGTCCTTCCGACTTTCCCGTCTGTGTCTGCGGCAGAAAGCCGAAAATCAAGGTATTCAAACCGGTAGTGCCGGGTGAAATCGAGCTTCAGGACAACCCCAGAGCTCACAGCGCAAGGCTGAGATACGCCGAAAAGCTGCCGGGACCTTATGAAAACGCGGATTGAGCCGCCCTTTGGATATTTATTTCAGGATAAAATAATGCAAAATTCCAACAATCGTTATAATAGAAACCGGAGCAGCGGTTCGGGCAATCAATCCTCTAAAAATACCGGCCGCGGTGCGCAACAGACCGCCGGGCGCGGATACTCCGTCGGAAGCCGCGCAGTGAGCAATACCGGCAGCCCCCCCGGAAAGCGGGAAAATGCCGCAAATGTACGTCCGACAAATCGCCGACTGTCGCAGTCTGAGGCGCCGAAACCAAGGAAAAAACTATCTCCGGTTTTTGTCGATGATCTTGCCGGCTCGGCGGAAAATACAATAACATCGGACAAGAAATCCCCGCTTCCGATAACGGTCATTTTTATGACTTTGCTCTGCACCGCGCTTTTTATGGTTATGGTCGCTTCATATGTGCGGATAAATGAATATACCGTAGAAATCGAACAGCTTCAAAGCAGGCTTGAAAAGTTAAAAAACGAGCGCAGCGACCTTTCAATAGAGTTGGAGCAGAAAAATAACCTTCAGGAAATACAAGACTATGCCGTTAATGTGCTTGGCATGGTCAAGATAGACAGGCTTGCTAAAAAATATATTACTGTCGAAGTCGAAGATAAGATCGAGGTGCTTGATAAAAAGCATCAGCCGACCACGGATATTTTCGGCGGCAGTCTTGCCGAAACCGAGACCACGGAAGAAACAGATTCAGAAAGTGATTCGGAGACAACTGAAGCTTCAGACGAATCCGAGGGGTTTGAAACTGCTTCGGAGCCTCTTGTCAATATAGCCGAAACACAGGAGGAGATCGATTCTCCCGAACCTTAAAATAACAAACCGGCGTTCTTCATATATTTCATAGGTATATATTATGGCGGAAATTCAAGATAAAAGGAACAATTCAATAACCTCCGGCAACAAAGCCGTCAAAACCGCGCATGCTTCCGGAACACGGGTTAAAAGCCGCCGCCGCAGGATGTTGAGGCGCGCGGCTCTGATACTTGTTGTATTTAGTCTTGTATGGGCTATTCTACTCGGCCGCCTTGCATATCTTCAGATATATAAATATGATGAATATTCGAGAAAGGTTGCGAGCAACGTTCAGAGAGAACTCACCGTCTCGGCGACACGAGGCGCTATCTACGACCGAAACATGACGCAATTAGCAGCGAATGTAACCGTATGGAGAGTCTTTATATCTCCGTATTATTTTACAGACGACGAGCAAAAGCTTCTGATTTGCGAGGGATTGTCGAAAATCCTCGGGGTGGATTACGGCTCAATCCTTGAAAAGGCGGACAAGAGTCACAGGAAAGATGAAACTATAAAAAAAGAAGCCTCCGAAGAGGAAGCCGAGAAAGTGAGAGAATTTATAAATGAAAATAATCTCACCCGTCAGGTTAACCTTGAGCGCTCGTATAGACGTTATTATCCATACGGAACGATGGCTTCGCAGGTCATCGGCGTATGCGGAACCGACGGAGGGCTCGGAGGACTTGAACTTTATTACAACACCGAACTGACAGGCACCGCCGGTCGATATATAACCGCGCGCAGCGCGCAGGGGGTGCGTATTCCGTCGGATTATACGACATATGTTGAGGCTGAAAACGGTTATAACCTTATAACCACAATAGATGTCAAGATTCAGGACGTACTCGAAAAACAGCTTAAATCAGCTTACGAAGAGTCAAAGCCGAATAACCGTGTTTCCGGCATCATAATGGATGTAAACACCGGCGCGGTGCTTGCGATGGGTACCTATCCGAATTACGATCTCAACGATCCGTTTACTCTTGATCCCGACAGTCAGAAAAAGCTTGATGAAACCGGACTTGATCCGTCTTCGGACGAATACAAAGAGCTTTATTGGAATCTTCTGTACTCTCTTTGGAAAAACAAAAACGTATCAGAGGTATATGAGCCCGGCTCGACAATGAAAGTCATCACGACGGCAATGGCGCTGCAGGAAAAGATAATTGATATAGAAGAAAAATTCACCTGTAACGGCTATTATTATGTAAAAGGTTATGATGAGCCGATTGCCTGTCACTACAAATACGGTCACGGCACCATGCCTTTTACCTATATGCTTCAGCAGTCCTGTAATCCTACCATGATGCAGATTGCTCTCAGAATGGGTAAGGCAAAATTTTACAACTATTTCGAAGCTTTCGGTTACACCGAAAAAACCGGCATCGACTTGCCCGGCGAGGCAAATACCATATATCACAGCTATAACGGTTTTAACCAGGTTGAGCTTGCGGTATATTCCTTCGGTCAAACATTTAAAGTTTCTCCGATAACACATCTGACGGCGATTTGCGCCGTTGCAAACGGAGGCAATCTTGTCACCCCCCATTTGATCGATAAACTTATGGATGACGACGGAAATGTCGTTAGGGAATTCGGCACACAGGTTAAACGCAGCGTTGTTTCTTCCGAAGTCTGTAAAACTATCTCTCAGATCCTGGAGGAAGGGGTTTCCGGAAACGGGGGAGCAAAGAACACCTATGTCGCCGGTTATAAAATCGCAGCGAAAACCGGCACATCGCAGATCAGAGACGTACTTGACGCAAAGGGCGACTCGATTTATTATGTAGGTTCGACCACGGCATACGCCCCGTCAGACGACCCGAAGGTCGCGGTGCTTTTGATCGTCGACGAGCCGACCCAGTCAACTATTTACGGAAGCTATATCGCCGCGCCGTATGTCGCAAAGATCATGGAGGGAGTTCTGCCGCTGCTCGGCATTGAGCGCAGCTATTCGGAAAGAGAACTCGCAAAATTGAGCGTCAAGGTAGCTAATTATAAAAGCTGGCCCCTCAGGGATGCTTTGAGATCCTGCCGAAATCTCGGCATTGACTATGAAGTTGTCGGCGGTGTGGCCGGAGACAGCACCCTTGTCGTAAACAACCAGATACCGGCTGCCGGCAGCTATCTTCGTAAAGATACGGGGAAGATAGTGTTTTATGTCGGCAATGCCGTTATGGATACCTATATGACGGTACCGAGTGTAATCGGACTCACCTCCGCCTCTGCAAATTCAGTTGTAACCAATGCCGGGTTTAATTTTGCAATCGACGGCACCCAGAATTATGACATAGGCGATTCCGCGGTTGTAGTGGCTCAGCAGCCGCCGGCGGGCGAAGAGGCTCTTTACGGCTCGCTCGTTGTCGTAAAAATGCGATATCTTGACGACAATATCAACTAAAGAACGTAACCACGAATACTATTAAGGACAATATATGGAACCATCCAAAACCGCCCCCGATTCAAAAAGCCGTATGTTCGCAAAGCTTGCCGGCGATATTTCGGCGTCTGCCGCAGCGCATATCTGCGGCGGCAGACTGATAGGGGATGACGCGATTATTTCATCGGTATCGACGGATTCGCGAGATGCGCATCCAGGCATGCTGTTTGTAGCTATACGCGGAGAAAGACTTGACGGAAATCAGTTTGCCGCGAGTGCGCTTAAAAACGGTGCCGCAGCCGCTTTGGTGTCAAGCTTTCCGAATGAAACCGCAGGCAGCTTTATTTTAGTCGATGACACCACCGCAGCGCTCGGTAAAATCGCACGTTATTATAAAAGAAAAATAAACCCATTTACCATTGCCGTTACCGGATCGGTCGGAAAGACAACTACAAAGGAATACCTTACCTCGGTAATGAGGCAAAAATATAAGACGCACAAAACAGAAGGCAATTTCAACAACGAAATAGGCTTGCCGACAGTTCTTTTGAAACTGCATCCGGACGATAAATCCCTTGTTATCGAGTGCGGTATGTCCGCAAAAGGCGAGATTTCGAAACTCAGCCTTATTGCCGAACCCGACATGGCGGTTATTACGAATATCGGCACCTCTCATATCGGTCTTTTGGGCTCGAGGGAAAATATTGCAAAAGCCAAGCTTGAAATTCGCGACGGTCTGAAAACCGGCGGAAAACTTATTCTCAACGGCAGTGAGCCGTTGCTTGCGGGAATTGAAAACGCATATTATGTTTCGCCTTCCGAAGACGACATAGACGCCTTTCTTAGGATAACTGATTTTATCGATACTGAAGAGGGAGCGGTTTTTACATTAAAATCGTCAGACGGCAGGGAATTTAGGGATCTACGGATACCTACTCACGGCCGTCATACGGCTCTCGACGCATCATATGCCTTTTGCGCGGGGCTGCTTTGCAGCATAGACGAAAACAGTATTCGAGAAGGACTGTCGGATTACCGTCCCGCCGCGATGAGACAGGATATATATGAATTTTCCGGAATCACCTTAATCGAGGACTGTTATAACGCCTCTCCCGAATCGATGCTTGCCTCGCTTGAAGTATTGCGCGGGCTTGCCGGTATAAACGGAGGAAGAATGTGCGCGGTTCTCGGAAATATGTATGAGCTGGGAAGCTACTCATCCGACCTTCACCGTAAGGTCGGCGAAGCAGCAGCGTCGCTCCCGCTCGATTTGCTGATCGCAGTCGGATATGAAGCTTTGGATATTGCAGACAGCGCAGTTATGGGAGGTCTTTCTTACGGTTCCGTATATCGCTGCAAAGATGCGGATGAAGCCGGCAGGCTCATGAGGGAACTTTTAAAGACAGGCGACTCGGTGCTGATAAAAGGCAGCCGCGCGATGGAGCTTGAGCGCGCAGCGGCGATATTCAAAGGCGGTGATTTTTAATGAATTCTTTTATTCTTTGGCTCATCGCTTTTCTTATCACATTTGCAGCAACGGCGCTTATTCTCCGGCGTCTTATTCCTTATCTGAAAAGCCGGAAACTCGGGCAAAAAATACTCGATATAGGTCCCCGCTGGCATAAAAGCAAGGAAGGAACGCCGACGATGGGCGGTCTCAGCTTTATTGCCGGTTCAGCGATTGCTTTGGCGGCAGTTGCGGCGGTTGTGCTTTTAAAGGGTGACGGCGATATTTTACCACCCCTTGTTATCACTTATCTTATGTCGGTCGCTTACGGTTTTGCCGGTTGGCTGGATGACCGCACCAAATTCGCACATAACCGAAACGAAGGTTTGACGGCTGCGCAAAAATACGCCTTGCAGTTTGGAATCGCAATAATCTATATCGCAGCGATGCGCATTTTCGGTTTTATAGATACGGTTGTTCCGATCCCTTTTTTGGGAAGGGAAGTCGATTTAGGCTGGTTTTACTATGTGATTGCGATAATTGCCTTAACCGGTATCAATAACGGAGTTAATCTCAGTGACGGTATCGACGGTCTATGCTCTTCTATTGTTGCAGTCGTGGCGATTTTCTTTACTGCGGCGTCTGTAAAAGCGGGGGTCGGCGGAGCGGCAGCTCTTTCCGGACTTATGTTCGGCTCTGCGATTGGATTTCTAATTTACAACTTTTATCCCGCCCGCGTATTTATGGGCGACACCGGTTCTCTTTTCTTAGGCGGATTGGTAGTCGGCTGCGCTTTTTTGCTTGACAATCTGTTGATTCTGCTTTTGGTCGGACTTATCTATATAATAGAATGTTTGTCGGTAGTGCTTCAGGTGGCTTATTTTAAATTGACACACGGAAAACGACTGTTTAAAATGGCTCCGATTCATCATCATTTCGAAAAATGCGGTTGGAGTGAAATCAAAGTAACTGCTGTTTTTTCCGCTTTCACCGCAATAACCTGCTTGATAGCCTGGTTCGGGCTCTGATGTTCGGACAGGCGGTTTATGAAAAATGAACAGAGAAAATAACATCAATCGCCGTAATAATACGCGGCCTATCCGCAACTCAGAAGGCGGTCAGCCGCCTGTAAGCGGTAGAAGAACTTCTCCCGCGCCTCTCAAAACCGATAATAAGACTTCGACAAAAACTGTTTCCGGAGTTAGAAACGCTTTTATTCGCAGCGGAGATATCGTTCGTATAAGGGGAAGCATCGATCGACCTATGCTGGTCATTATACTCGTTCTGATAGGCTACGGTTTAATCATGGCGTTCAGCGCCAGTTATGCCTATGCATTGGTTCGGACCGGTGACAGCTATTATTTTATAAAGCGTCAGTTGGTAGCGGTTGCGCTCGGTTTTATCGCGATGATATTCCTTATAAGAATGGATTACAGAACCATAACAAAGTTCGTAATACCGGGAATGTTGGTCGCGGTATTGTTGCTTGCGGTTGTCCCTATAATCGGAATATCGCAGGGGGTAGCCCAGCGGTGGATCAGTATTGCCGGCATATCGATACAGCCCTCGGAATTCATGAAGATAATGATTATCTTATTCCTCGCGCTGTATATGGAGAGATACGGTAAAAACGTAATCGATTATCAGAACAAGTTCACTTCGTTTTTCTACGGCGCCGCTCTGCCATTCGGAATGCTGTTGATCGTCTGCATCCTCGTGTTGCTTGAAAAGCATATTTCCGGTACCGCGATTATATTTATCATCGGTTTTACCATTATATTTATCGGCGGCTGTGAGCTTATCTGGATAGTTCTTACCGGAATGATCGGTTTCGGCGTATTGGCTGTTACTATAAAGGTATGGGATTATGCTTATAAAAGGGTCGACACCTGGCTGCATCCCGAAAAATACAGCACTCTCGATGAAGTTTATCAGACAATACAGGGATTGAACGCCATCGGTTCGGGAGGGATATTCGGAGTCGGGCTCGGAAACAGCCGTCAGAAATATATGTTTGTTTCTCAGCCTCAGAATGACTTTATTTTCCCGATAGTTTGTGAAGAGCTCGGACTTATAGGGGCAGCTTCGGTTATACTGCTCTTTATATTGTTTGTCTGGCGCGGCTTCAAAATCGCTTCAAGGATGCCGGATACTTTCTCCGCGCTTACAGTGATAGGAATAACCACACATATCGGCTTCCAGGCAGCGCTTAATATGCTTGTTGTAACAAATCTTTTCCCGAATACCGGCATTTCGCTGCCTTTCTTTTCCTGCGGAGGCACGTCGACTGCGATGCAGGTCGCCGAAATGGGGATACTGTTATGTATGTCAAGATACACCTATGAGCGGCGAAGTTGAATACTGAATAAAGGAATAAAGGCGGCAAAATATATGAAAATCGTTTTATCCGGCGGAGGTACGGGAGGTCATGTCAATCCCGCGCTCGCGATAGCCGGTACCATCAAGGCGCACGAACCTGATTCGGAAATCAGCTATATAGGAACTCCGAAGGGAATAGAGAACAAACTTGTCCCTCTTGCCGGTTACCCCCTTTATCATGTCGAAATACAGGGACTTAAACGGAAAATATCCCTGTCGAATCTCAAAACGGCTTGGCTTACCGTTACATCGGTCAATAAAGCCAAAAAGCTGCTTTTGCAGCTTGCTCCGGATATAGTCGTCGGAACCGGCGGTTATGCCTGCTGGCCGGTCGTCAAAGCGGCTCATAAGCTGGGGATTCCGACTGCTCTTCACGAATCAAATGCAATACCCGGTTTCGCGGTCAAAATGCTTGAAAAAGACGTTGATCTAATATTTATTAATTTTGAAGAGACAAAGAAAGTTTTAAAGTATCCGCATAAGGCGGAAAGAGTCGGAAATCCGATGCGCGGAGCCTTTGAAATACAAGACAGAGATAAGGCGAGACAGGAGCTCGGAGTTAATGCCGACGATATTTGTATTCTTTCTTACGGCGGTTCGATGGGCGCCGAACAGGTCAATAACGAAATCCTTGCGGTAATGAGGGACTATACTTCAAAAGAACCGAAGATAAGACATCTCCATGCAACGGGAGCCATTGAATGGCCGATTGCCTCGGTGCAATTCAAGGAAATGGAACTGGATAAGTTTGCCAATCTCAGTCTTGTCGAGTATATATATAATATGCCGCAGGAGATGGCTGCCGCGGACATCGTTATCTGCCGAGCCGGCGCGATGACTTTATCTGAGCTTGCTTTGATGAGAAAAGCCTGTATCCTGATTCCTTCGCCAAACGTAGCAGATAACCATCAGTATAAAAACGCAAAGGTGTTAGCCGACAAAAACGCAGCTCTCGTGTTTCAGGAAAGCGAGCTTGCAGAGGGACGACTTGCCGAAGCTGTTCGCTCGCTGGTATCAGATTCGACGAAGAGAAAGAAAATGGCGGATAACATATCGGAGTTTGCCGTAAATGACGCCTCCGAAAGAATATACGCGGGGCTTTCGAAACTTCTGAAACAAAACTAATATTCAAAAGCCTTGAATTCATATGAGAGGAGGCTGCCGCATGGATAGAATAGAACTCGGAGATCGGGTTCTCAGGGAAAATTTTGAAAAAGCCGGACGCAAAAAAAAGCGCGACCGCATAAAGGAAATTATACTTTTCTCGGCTATGACCGTCGCGGTGCTTTCTCTTCTTATATCTCTGATGTATCTTTTTGTTTTTAGGGTAAAGTCGGTTTCAGTCGAAGGAAGCGAAATCTATTCAAACGACGACATCAAAGACTCGGTACTCGCCAGATATCAGGACGCGAGTATTTTTCCTCTTGATTCGCAAAATATCGCCTATCAGCTCAAACTGACTTATCCTTATATTAAAAACGTCAAGATAGGGAAAGTTTTTCCGTCGGCTTTATCGCTTAAAATAGAGGATGACAACGGGGCTTATTATACAGAAATAGCCGGCAGATACTTCGTTTTGTCTCATAAGCTGAGATTGCTTGAATGTGTCGAGCGGGAATCGGATCTCGACCACAGGGGTCTTTGTCATGTAACTCTGCCGCCGGTTGCATATGCCGTAACCGGCACCGAAGTCGTTTTCAAACGGAAAAGCGATTTCGAAAATGTAAGCAAAGTCATAGAAACACTGTATGAATCGGATATGTCAATGCTTATATCTTCAATCAACATGAATGACAAATTCGATATGTTTTTTATATACAACCATCAATACCGTATCGAATTCGGAAAAAACGAAAATCTTGATGTAAAGCTCGAACTCGTGAGGAAGATAATTAAGACCTTCGAAGATGAATTCAGCACCGATAAGCTCAAGGGTACCGTAAATGTAAGCGACATAACGCAGGGGTTTGTAATTTTCGACAGTAAGGTCCGATTAAGCGGAAAAAAATAAAAAAGATCGCAATATTAAAGAAAACATCTGAAATAACTGTTATCAGTTGTTAAAAGATTTTAAACTTTATCAAAACCTCTTGCAAAAATGTAAAAAAAAGGGTATCATATTATAAGTATAATCAGTATAGTTATAATTGCGCGAACCGATGCGGAAACGCGAAAATGAAGATTTGTTTCGAAGCATAATATCATATAAAGCGTTATACGACGCAGAATCCGATATCATTGTTTCTCGAAGCATCTTCGAGAAAAAGTTTATTAATAATTGGGCGTCCGTTTTTTTATTCGGACGTATTTAAATATTGCTGGAGGTAACGCAGATGCCATTCGAGTTGGACGAGAGTGTAGATAGTGGAGTTATAATAAAAGTTATCGGAGTTGGCGGCGGCGGCTGCAATGCAGTCAACCATATGATAGAGTGCAATGTTCAGGGAGTTGAGTTCATTGCTATAAATACAGATAAGCAGGCTCTCAATCAGAATAACGCGCAGGTAAAGATTCCGATAGGAGAAAAAATAACCAAAGGCCACGGTGCCGGAGCCAATCCCGATATAGGCGTCAGGGCGGCGGAGGAAAGCACAGAAGAAATCAGCAACGCTCTTAAAGGAGCGGAAATGTGCTTTATCACCGCGGGTATGGGCGGAGGCACCGGAACCGGCGCCGCTCCGGTAATTGCCAAAATAGCGAAAGATTTAGATATACTGACAGTCGGAATAGTCACAAAACCATTCAGCTTTGAAGGTCAGCGCCGCATGCGCACCGCCGAAGCCGGAATAGAAAAGTTCAGCACTATTGTCGACTCGCTCATTATAATACCAAACGACCGCTTGAAACAGATTTCCGAAAAGCGGATAACCTTAAAAAATGCCTTTGCGGAAGCTGATGATGTGCTCCGCCGCGGCGTTCAGTCCATTACCGAGCTGATAAATGTTCCCGGATATATCAACCTTGACTTCGCCGATGTAACCACTATAATGGAGAACGGCGGCTTTGCCCATATGGGTATCGGCAGCGCCGAAGGCAAGGATAAAGCTATTGAAGCGGCGAAGGGCGCCATTTCGAGCCCGCTGCTTGAAACCTCGATTCGGGGCGCAATGGGCGTTATCGTCAACATTACTGCTTCTCCGGATATCGGACTTGACGAAGCTGAAGCAGCCTCTTCATTCATTACCGACGAGGCTTCGCCGGACGCTCAGGTCATTTACGGCGTAGCGTTTGACAGCACACTCGAAGATCGTATGCTTGTAACAGTTATTGCGACCGGTTTCAGTGCCATGTCAAGCAATGAAGAAGGCGATAAGAAAGTTGAAGCCCGCAAAGAAGCGGTAACTCCGGCAACCGGCGCAACCCGCCCGACAGGAGAGAGGCAGCCTTTCTATAAATCCGGCGACGCAGCAAAAACCGAAGCAGATACACAGAGCGCAGAAACTCAGACGGCTCCGGAACCGAAAACCGAGTCTTTCATCTCGGATGACGATTTCAATGATATAATGAATATTATGAAGAATTCCCGCCGTCAGCAGGGTGATCGCAGATAAGAACAATAGATTTCAAAGGCGGATCTTCACCGATCCGCTTTTTTGTCGTAAAACCGATATTTTATACTAACGTAATTTTTTATGCGGCGGATTGTTCCGCCGTACATTTATGCTTATGAAAGACATTGAATATATAAAACGCTTCGTTCGATATTATAAGCCCCAAAGGAAAATGTTTTTCCTTGATATGGGAGCCGCGCTTGTGCTTGCCGTCTGCGATATGTTTTATCCGATGCTGACAAGACAGGTGCTGAATGTTTATATTCCGGGCAAAATGATAAATATGGTTCTGATTACTGCCGGGATATTGCTATGTATTTACCTGATCAAGCTCGGAATGAACTACTTTACCCAGTATTACGGTCATGTTGTCGGCGTGAAAATGCAGGCGCAGATGCGGCGGGAAATTTTTGACCGGCTTCAGAGAATGCCGTTGAAATTTTTCGACGACAACAAAACCGGAGCCATCATGTCAAGGATAACCAACGACCTTTTTGCGGTTTCCGAACTTGCGCATCACGGACCCGAGGATCTCTTCATTTCGGCGGTGCTGTTGATAGGATCTTTTGTGATGATGGCGTCCGTAAATCTGACAATGACGCTGATTATCTTTTGCCAGATACCGATTATGATAATCTTCGCAATGAAAAAGCGGTTAAAACTCAGCGCCGCGTTTACAAAGAACCACGAAGAACTCGCCGTTATCAACGCGCAGCTTGAAAACAGCATATCCGGGATCAGGGTTTCAAAAGCCTTTACAAATAAAAGCTATGAAAACGCCCAGTTCGAAGCCGGCAACTCGGCATTTGTAAGGGCAAGATCCAAGGCATACAAAGTAATGGGCGAATTCGGCGCCGGAAATGCGTTTATTGCCGATATTCTCTATATCACGGTGCTCCTTACCGGCGGAATTTTCACCTATTTCGGAAAGATAAATTTCGGTGATTATACAGCTTTTGTGCTTTATGTAGGCGTCTTTTTGAATCCGATTAGAAGAATAGTCGCTTTTATCGAACAGCTTCAGGAAGGCATGTCAGGATTTCGGCGTTTCTGCGAAATAATGGATCTTCCGGTTGAAGAAGACTCTCCGAATGCGATTAATCTGACAGACGTAAAAGGTGAGATTGCATTTAACGATGTCAGTTTTTCTTACGGAGACGGAAAAGCGCAGGTGTTGAGCGGAATAACTTTCGATATCCCGCAGGGAGAGACTGTCGCGCTGGTAGGTCCTTCCGGCGGCGGCAAGACCACGATATGCAACCTTATCCCCCGCTTTTACGAGATAAACAGCGGCTCAATTACAATCGACGGAAAGGATATCAGGGAAGTTACCCGCGAATCTCTCAGGGATTCGATAGGAATCGTAGCGCAGGATATCTTTCTCTTTGACGGAACGGTATTTGACAATATCGCCTACGGTCGTCCCGGCGCTTCCCGAGAAGAAGTTGAACGCGCAGCCAAGCTTGCCAATATCCATGATTATGTCATGACGTTGCCCGAAGGATATAATCAGCTTGTCGGAGAACGAGGCGTCAAGCTTTCCGGCGGTCAGAAACAGCGTATATCCATTGCCCGCGTCTTCCTCAAAGACCCGCCGGTGCTAATCCTTGACGAAGCGACGTCGGCGCTTGACAACGCGACCGAGATGCTGATCCAGCAGTCGCTTGACAAACTCTGCCGCGGCCGCACGACAATTATCGTCGCTCACCGCCTGTCCACCATAAAGCACGCATCAAAAATCATCGTTATAGACGACGACGGCATCAGAGAGCAGGGAACCCATGCCCGGCTGATGGATTTAGACGGCATTTATGCCGAGTTGTATAAATATCAGTTTCGAGACGCAGAATAATAACAGAAAAACCGGAAGAGCTCAAAGGCGCTTCCGGTTTTCATATATAAAAAATGCATGATCACTCTTAAAACGCTTTATATTAAATAAAAATCATATCAACCGCAGGTTGAGAGATTAAAAACAAATTTCAATAAAAAATATATATCAACTCCTGGTTGATAATCGCCAGAAAATGAATATCAGTTGAAAACAGGCAAATATTACATATGAATAAAACCAAATTATTATTATAATTATATCAACCGTCAGTTGATGTAATCTTGTCGCGAATAATATTGTTGACTCAAATAATCCATATAACATAAGGAATAACAGCTGATTTTGCGCCTTAAAATCCGAGCTTCAACCGACAGTATGTTTACAAAAATCGCGGCATATGTTATAATTAAATCACAAAAGAACTCCGGAGCTCAGAGTAAAATGGGGAATCATAAAAAAGTTAATAAGGGGAAGAATATGAACTCAAAACAAATTAACATAGCCGCGAATATAAGAAATCTGAGAACCGGTCTCGGATTGTCGCAGGATAAACTCGCGCAGGAATTCAACGTCTCGGTTCAGGCGGTTTCAAAATGGGAAACCGGAGCATCCATGCCGGATATAATGATGCTGCCGAAAATAGCGGATTTTTTCGATATATCATTGGATGATCTGTTTTACGGGGCGGAGGAAGTGCAAGAGCCTGATTTAGCTGTGGAACAGACAAACGATGAAGTTTACGAGACTGAAAATGTAACGCTTACTCCGGATTCATCTTTTGAGACAAGTTCACCGGAAGAACCCGATATTTCAGAAGACTTCGAAGATTACTTCAGAAAGTTCTTAAGAAAAGATACAATCGATTATAATAATCGCGAGTCAAAATTCTTAAGACGGCTTTTTCGATTCGAAAATGAATCAAGTGACACAACGATCCATGTCATCAGATACAGCGGCGGTCAGTATATCGAATCTGTATATGAAGACGACACGACCGTCAAACTCGATTTTTCCGATTATCAGGACAACAAGATAAACATAGCCGTTTGGGGAAATGCGGCTGTTAAAGGCAATATCGGCGGCTTTGTCGATGCGGAAGGGAATGTTTCCTGCGGCATTGTAGGAGGAAATCTCAGCGCCGGAGATTCTGTTGAATGCGGCAATGTCGGCGGAAACCTCGCGGCTGGTGATTCTGTTACCTGCGGTAATGTCGGGGGGACGGTTAATGTCGGGGATTCACTCACCTGCGCCGATATCGCAGGCAGCGCAAACAGCGGCTATTCAATCCAGTGTATGGCTATTTACGGAAATGCCACCGCCGGAGAAAATCTTTCGTGCTGCAATGTCAAGGGCAAACTCGAAGCTAACGGCGATGCCGCTACCGGAAATATCGGCGGAGATGTATATTGCGGCGGAGATATAAGTTGCGGAGATGTTGAGGGAGCTGTCAAAGCGGATGGCGATGTTACCTGCGGCGATGTCGGCGGTTCGGTCGAAGCCGGCGGAGATGCCAAATGCGATAACGTAGGCGGTGCGGTCAGAGCAGGCTGTGATGTCAGCTGCAATAATGTGGGAGGCCCCGTCAAATCAGACTGTGATGTCCAATGCAATAACGTCGGCGGTTCGGTTAAATCAGGCGGTGATGTCACCTGCAATAATATCGAAGGTTCACTCTGCGCAGACGGCGATGTGGAATGCAATAATATCAGCGGAGATGTACACTGCGGCGGCGATGTGGAATGTGAAAATATAGACGGTTCCGCCGAAGTCGTCGGCAGCCTGAATGCCGACACGATCAAAGCAAGTGTAACCGCCGGTGGAGAAATAAACGCCGAAACGATAAGCAACTGCATTTTGAATCGTCAAGAATAAGAATTTACAAGTGCGTTCGCTGTAACCTTACAAATTATAATATAAATATAAGCCTTTCGATTTTCGGAAGGCTTTATTATTTTACATTTCTATCCATCAATATTATTTGAACTTTATCGCAATTTGCAAAATAACATCTTATAATCTTGCATATTATTTAAAAATGAGTTATAATAATAAATAGTTGTTTGTGAAAAATTAAAAACTGCTTTAAAAATTGACTGAGTTGTCAAATATTAAGCAACTGAAAGGAATATTTATGGACGATTATAAATTCACCGGACAAACCGCGCTGATAACCGGCGCAGCGTCTGGAATGGGCTTTCTGACATCGAAATGCCTTGTTGAATCGGGCGCAAATGTAGTAATGCTTGACATTGACGAAAAGACGCTGAAGGAAAAAGCGAAAGAAATCGGCGCCGATTATCTGATTTGCGACGTCAGGCGATACAAAGATATCGAAGCCGCCGTTTTATATGCAAAAGATAAATACGGCTCGGTTGATATTACTGTAAGCTACGCCGGCGGCTGTCCGTCGCGGGTATGCAAAGCGGGGAAAAACTTCAATGATTTGCCAATCGAAGTGATAGATTGGGGTGTCGAGGTTAATTTCCGCGCTCCGCTGTATATAGCTCGCGCGGCTTTTAATATTATGCGCGATCAGAAGCGCGGAGTAATAATAAACATTTCCTCCATTGACGCGCTTACCGGTTCAAACGCCGCCGATTACTCCGCAGAGAAAAGCGGCCTTTACGGTTTGACAAAGTCGATTGCGCTTTTGGGAGCGCCGCACGGCGTCCGCTGCTGCTGCGTTACTCCCGGACCGGTTCTGACGCGACTCGATATGGCGAATATGAAAACCCCGCTCGGTCGCGCCGCAGAAGTTCGGGAAGTTGTCGATATGGTTCTGTACCTCTGCTCAGACAAAGCCGCGTTTATAACCGGTGCAAACTTCACCGTTGACGGCGGCCGTCAATGCGGAGCAAGAGACTGATATGGAATAATAAACAGAAAGGATATATATAATGATAAAGAAAAAACTTACCTCTCTCATTCTTGCGTTATTACTGCTTCTCCCGCTTGTAGCCTGCGGAAACTCCGGAACCGATTCCGGAAAAGTAAATGAAACCACCGCCATCCCGACAACTGAAGAGACGACCGAAGCCGAGACTACGCGAGATTTCCCGGAATATCAGCTTGACGGCGAGGGAAGAGACTTAAATATACTTTATTTCGACCCTGTCGCTTTCTGCGGCTGGTCGGATCAGATCGCCTGCGACGTAAATGTTGACGAGGAAACCGGCGATTTGCTTGGAGACGCCGTATATCTCCGCAACCGCAAGGTTGAGGAGCTGCTTAACATAACAATTAAAGAGCAGGCCTATACCGACCGGTCAACGGCAAATAAAAAAATAGGCGCTCAGGTTATGGCGGGAAGCGCAGATTACGATATCTGCATTCCTCAGTGGGGAGAGTTGAAATCGATAATTCCCGCGGGCTATCTTACTTCACTCGATTCCTGCCTTGATTTTTCAAAGCTGTGGTATGATCAAAAAGCAGAAGCCGCATTTAAAATAATCGGCAAGACCTGGGGCGCAATTTCCGACATGAACTATATGGTAAAGCTGCTTTCTATTATCATAATGTTCAACAAGCAGATAGCGGCGGATTATAATATGGGGAATTTTTATGCCGAGGTTATAGATAAAAAATGGACTTTTGACCGGGTAAAAGAACTCGGCAAGCTTGTATCTGCAGACCTTGACGGAAACGATATATATGATAAGAATGATCGTTACGGTTTTTCCGGTCAGGATGACGCTATGTATGAGCTTTATCAGTCAGCCGGTCTTATGTTCTGCAAACCCAATGCCGAAGGCATACCCGAATTTGCGATGAAATCCGAGCTTGCCGTGACTGTACTTCAGGATGTCGCAGCTTTCATGAATGACAAAGCGCAGTTTTTCAACCGTCAGACGCATGGTCTAAACATAATTGAAACCGAAAATATGTTCATTCAGAATCAGGTGCTTTTCCTGATGCGTCCGATGCAGAGCCTGCTTGAGCTTCGGGCGATGGAAGCAGATTTCGGCGTTATACCCACTCCGCTGATGACCGAAGAACAGGAAAATTACTCGACCTCGATAGGTTACACCGTATCTCCGGTGTGCTGCATTCCTGCGGTAGTGTCCGATCTTGAGCTTTCGGCGGCGGCAATAGATCTGCTGTCGGCAGAATCGTATTATTCGCTGAACGAGATTTTTTATGAGGTACTTCTGAATACCAAAATACTCAGGGACGACGAATCCAAAATCTGTCTCGACATGATTTACGAGAATCGTCTCTATGACCCGGGCTGCGCTTACGATTTCGGCGGGATATGTACAAATATTATGGCTCAGTCAAAACGCGGACCCGAAACTATTGCGTCATTTTTGGAGAAAAATGAAAGCAAGGTGCAGAAGGATATCGAAAAATTCATCGAAGGAATGAAGTCATTAGAGGGTTGACAGATGATATTCGAGGACAGAAACGCGCTTGTAACCGGCGCGGCAGGCGGAATAGGAAAGGCGACGGCTTTGAAGCTTGCCTCTTTCGGCTGCGGCATCGCCGTTTGCGATATAAACGAAGCCGGTCTTAAGACAGTCACATCCGAAATAAAAGATAAATACGGCGTAGATACGGTTTCATATACGGTTGATGTTTCTGATGAAAACGCCTGCCGAACTATGGCGGCAGACGCGGAAGAACAGCTCGGGCATATAGATATACTCGTAAATAATGCTGGTATCTACCGTGAAGGTTATTTGCCGTTTGAAAAACAGAATTCAGACTTATGGAATCGTAAAATCGGTATTAATATATTGGGAACGATGTATCTGACTCACGCGCTGCTTGAACCGATGTATAGTCGCGGCTGGGGGCGGATTATAAATATAGCCTCGGTTGCCGGAATTTACGGTATCGCCAATATGGTAGATTATTCAATGACAAAAGGCGCGATTATCGCCTTTTCGGCAGCGCTTGCCCGGGAAGCAACAGAAAAGGGCGTTACGATAAATTCTGTTTCGCCCGGTAACATAGTGACTGAAAACGGAAGAAACAACGAACACCTCTCATATATCGGCCGCAGCGGTACTCCGGAAGAGTGCGCCGATTTGATAGCTTTTCTCGCATCCGACGAAGCAAGATACATCTCGGGAGTTAATTACCCCATCGACGGTTGCCGCAAGAAAATATAAGATGCCATAATAAAAAACGGGACGGATTTTCCGTCCCTTTATCTTTATCTCAATAATCTTCCGCAGGATCGATTTTCCTCGCTTCAAGGTAGTATCTCTTTGATTGAGCTTCTCCCATTGAAAAAGTTTTGCGCGGCAAGGCGCCGTCTTTTAAAACAGCGGGGAAGAGCTCATCTTTACGCATGCCTTCAAAGATAAAACCTACCGATTCTTTTTCCCTTGAAAGATAACGGGCTACTTCAATCCCGTGGATATAATCTACCAAAGCGTCCGGATGATTCTCTATATACCTGTCGATAAAATCCTGTACCGCGCCGACTGCAAGAGCATTTCCCGCGCCTATACGAACTTCACCTTCACCGCTTGAACAAACATAGCTTACGCTGTGCGCGCTGCCGTCAGCGGTGTCTTCCGCTTTAAGCGCATCAATTACGCTTGTCGGGTCGACATTGAAAAGCACCCTGTATATCGGCTCGAATTCAAGCGCCGGGTCGTGTATATTCACGATTTCTACGAGTGCGTAGCGGTTTAATTCGGTGGGATTGGCAAGATAACATTGACGCGCCGCGGCGAGCGAATGATTTCCATCGCCTACCGCGAACAACATCGGGTTTTCCGACTGATTTGCTTCCAACAAACCGTAAAGCGCTTCTGTAACCCCGGCGACCTCTCCGTCGGTGAGTCTGCGTCCACGTACAAAACCGCCGCCCATCATCAGCGAGAAGGCGTAGATATCCGAATCGGAACCGTCTCGGTCATTACCGCCTTCAAGCGGACCTATCACCGTGTTTTGGGGATCGTCGTAAAGCACCATTGCGTGCGGGATCTCAAGAGGAGCGCCGCGTCTTATCTTCACTCGCGGCGGTATTCTTTCAATTACTGTTCCCTCGGTAGCCCTTATCGCGGCGTTGGAGCCGGGAGTGTAGTCATAATATTCAAGGTCAAGAGCGCCGACAATCCCGCGCCTGATAAGGCCGCACGGCAGCGTCCTTTCAACATATATCATTGAGTTTTTAAACTCTCTGAAGATATCGCCGGAAAGATATTCATGCATCCGGTCGTTTATTTCAGCAATGCGATCTGAGACATCGTCATCGTTTAAATAAATCTCCGGCAGCGTGATTTTCAAAGCAGACGGCGCGTCGCCGACAAGCGCTGCCACATCCCGCCAGTATTGCGGCTC
>JGI24712J26585_10000532_pt1 | contig 32645 bp, 25 predicted proteins | sample BioPla3DNA2_FD_26585 | JGI IMG/M metagenome (IMG submission 26585)
CAGGACCATATTATTTAGGTGCAGGAAAATCGTTTACCGACCCCAATTCAGTTAAACGCGACTTAGAGATTATGATTCCCGCCGCAATAGAAGCAGGGATTCCTCTAATTGTTGGTACTGCTGGAGGTTCAGGAGCGCGCCCGCACGTGAATCTTACAGTAGATATTATTAAAGCTATTGCACGTGAGAAAAAATTGTCATTTAAAATGGCAGTTATTCAATCGGAATTTGATAAGGAGTTTGTAAAAGAGAACTTGCGAAAAGGAAATATTACGCCTCTCAATCCTGCTCCACAAATTACCGAAGCAGATATTGATGAATCTGTACATATAGTTGCACAAATGGGAGAGGAACCATTTATAGAAGCGTTGGAAAACGGGGCAGATGTAATTCTTGCCGGACGCAGTTACGACCCATCTGTCTTTTCGGCACTTGCTATTAAAAATGGTTTCAACAAAGGACTTGCTATTCACTTAGGTAAGATTTTGGAATGTGCAGCTATTGCAGCCTTGCCCGGTAGCGGAAGTGATTGCATGTTTGGATATCTACATGAAGATAATTTCGTGCTCGAACCACTATCGCCTTTGCGTAAATGTACTACGCTTTCTGTCGCAGCACATACATTGTACGAAAAAACTAACCCATATATTTTGCCCGGACCAGGTGGTGCAATCAATTTACATGAATCGAAATTTGAACAAATTGATGATAACAAAGTACGTGTTTCAGGAAGCCGTTTTGTACCAACCGAAGAGTATTTTGTGAAATTAGAAGGTGTTAAACGTGTGGGTTACAGAACAATCTCGTGTGCAGGAGTGAAAGACCCAATTATGATTTCAAAAATCGATAGCATTACTGAAAGTGTTAGAGATAGAGTGAAAAATAATTTTGAGTCATACGGAATAAAAGACTTCTTCTTAGATTTTAAAGTTTATGGAAGAAACGGAGTTATGGGAATGTTTCCGGATGCCCCACACAGCAAAAGCGACGAGTTGTTGATTATTATTGAAGCAGTTGCACCAACACAAGAGCAAGCCGATACAATTTGCGGATTTGCTCGCAGTACAATGCTACACTTCGGATACGAAGGACGTATAGCAACGGCAGGAAACTTGGCATTTCCTTTCTCGCCATCAGATGCGAAAATGGGAGAGGTGTTCGAGTTTAACGTCTATCATTTAATGAAAGTAAAAGATCCTAAGACATTGTTTCCGATAGAATATATCAAGTTTTGAGTATCGCTCTAAATCATTGTATATCAATTAAAAACAGACAAATGAAATATAAATTAACAGAAATAGCTTCAGTCATCAGAAGTAAAAATTCAGGTCCTTATGAGTTGACGTTCGATGTGATTTTTAAGGATTTCGAGATGTACGAACGTGTTAAAGCAGCAAAGATTTTTAATGAAAAAATGTTTGCTTCGTTGTATCATGTGCCCGAATCAGATATTATCGGTGTGGTGCATTTCGATCCCGCAAAGGCAATAAAAACCACTATTGTTCGTCCAATCTCTTCGGGATCGTTGGGCGAAACTGACGTTTACGGTGCACAACAGCACGCCCCGTTGATGAACTTTACGTTTGAATTATAAAAACATAACCAATGGCTTTTAACTGTTAGTTTGCATAATAACAATATATACAAATCGACTAACAGTTAAAAGCCAATATCAAATAGCAAAAAGTTATGAACAACTTCATTCAAGAGTACATGGTTTCGTCGCAATATTTCGCACCACGCGGAAAGGAACGACTGATGTTTCTCGGTGAACAAATTTCACATCGACATCTCAATTTCAACGACAAACTTATTGCAGTATTGGGTGATGCAGGTGCAGGTAAATCATCACTAATTAAAGGAATGTTTCCCGGTCTGCAGCTCTCTAATGATGATGATATTGTAAATCCTCACAAAATGCTGCAAGTGCGAAACTCTATGATGGAAGTAGATGAAGCGACTACATTTCATATTGATATTCGTTTTCAAATGGCGTTTACACAGATGTTTGAAATTGTGGATTATGTAAACTCTTTATTAGAGCGAAATCGCCGTGTAGTAGTTGAGCATTTTAACTTGTTATATCCTGCATTGGGCAGAAATGCTGATATTATTGTAGGCATTGGCGAGGAAATCATTGTTACTAGACCCAGTCTTTTCGGACCTCAGCCTGAGAGTGTTTATAATATTGTGCATGAGTCACTTCGATATCGAAAAATGGCGCATTCAGCAGAAGAAGTAACCACAGAAGTTCTTCATGAAACTTTTGATATTATGGAGGAAGAATATTTTTTTTCTGATATCAGAAACGGATTTGTGATCAAATTCCATAAGAAACCAGATATTGATTTGGAAAAGCTCGCACTTCTAATTGATGAAAAAATTGCTAAAAACCTGCCTATTTCATATTGCGATGAAAATCATATTATGTTGGGAGAAAGAGTTGTAAGTTGTGATGGACCGCGTTTGCATGTGAAAAACACATCAGAAATTGAAAATTTCTCGCTTATCAAGCGCTTTGTATATGATTCAGTTACCAACACATATTGTTTGATTGGTGTTGTGGATAATTATACAGAAGATTTAGAAAACCGAAATACCCGTTATTTCTTAGCTAGAAAAAATTTAGAATGAAAACTGTAAAAGCCTCAGATATTACCAATTTGGTTGAAAAGCTTTGTATCGATGCATGTTGTGATATCAGCGACGATATCAATAACAAATTTAAAAGTTGTTTAGAAACCGAAAAATCGCCTCTTGGCAAGAATGTTCTAAGAACACTTATCGAAAATGCTAAAATTGCTCGTGATGAGCGCAGCCCAATGTGTCAAGACACCGGCGTAACAGTGGTTTTCGTTAAAATGGGACAAAACGTAAAAATAGAGGGAGGATTTATCGAAGATGCTATTAATCAAGGTGTTCGTCAAGGATACGAAAAGGGATATTTACGTAAATCGGTGGTACGCAGCCCAATAGATCGTGTAAATACAGGCGATAACACGCCTGCCGTTATCCATTACGAAATTGTTCTCGAAGATGTTTTTCATATTACCGTATCGCCCAAGGGCTTCGGTAGTGAAAACAAAAGCGCGTTGAAAATGCTTACACCAAGCGAAGGTGTTGAGGGTATAAAGCGTTTTGTGATAGATACAGTTTCGGTAGCCGGAGGGAATCCTTGTCCGCCTATTATTGTAGGTGTTGGCATTGGTGGAACCATGGAGAAAGCAGCACTAATGAGCAAAAAAGCATTGCTCAGACCGTTAGATACAAAAAATCCCGATCCTGTACTTGCCAACTTAGAGGCAGAGCTACTTACCGAAATAAATAAACTCGGTATTGGTCCCGCTGGATTTGGAGGAACAACCACCGCTTTAGGTGTTCATATTTTGACATATGCCACACATATTGCAGGGCTGCCCGTATCTGTTAATATCAGTTGTCACGCAACTCGACACTCAGAGGGAGAACTGTAAGATAAAGAGCTGATAACCTTTTACTTTATTCCACAAAATTAAAAACTATGAGTAATAAAAAGATACTACAAGCACCATTTTCAGACGAGACAATACGTTCACTTCGCGCCGGTGATATGGTCTATATTTCGGGTACGATTTATACAGCTCGCGATGCCGCACACAAACGACTATATGAAATGCTTCAGCGTGGAGAACCAATGCCTTTCGATTTTACAGGACAGGTTGTATATTACGCAGGTCCGGCACCTGCTAAGCCCGGGAAACCAATTGGTTCTGTTGGTCCCACTACTGGCGGAAGAATGGATGCATATTCACCTACACTTATAGCCGAGGGACTAAAAGTTATGATAGGGAAAGGTACACGTAGTGCAGAAGTTATTGAAGCAATGAAAACCTACACAGGGGTTTACTTTGCCGCTATCGGCGGAGCCGCTGCACTAATGGCAAAATGTGTTCTAAGTGCAGAAGTTATCGCATTCGACGATTTGGGAACCGAAGCAATACGTAAACTGCAAGTTAAGGAACTGCCTGTTGTTGTAGCGGTCGATTCCGAGGGAAACGATGTTTACAAAATGGCAATTAGCAACTATCAAGTTAAATAACGAACGTATGGCGGTGTCTCATAATTGCCCAACTACTGCCTTACTTCGATATTCGGGTTCAGTCACGTACTTCGGGTACCCTCCTTCGCCCGCAATTTCAGTGCCTTGTATTTGGACACTTTTGAGCCACCTTATCACTTTTTTGTTAAATATTACTTTTGAAATAGCCTCATTATAACGATGTTCTCAACACAATTGACTGATTATTAATATGTTGTTTTGATGTGCTTCAATCAAATATAAAATGCAAAAAAAAAGGCTGTCTAAAAAACAAAGACAGCCTATTTTTTATTTAAAATCGTATAAGATTAAATCTCTTCAAATCTTGCAGTAAAGAATCTCAGTTGTTTTGGTTCGTAAACAAAACGTAATCCTTTAATATCTTCTTTATGTTTGTATAACTTGATTACAGCATCTGCAACCACGTCCATGTGACGATAGGTATATACACGACGAGGTATAGTTAAACGAACAGTCTCTAATTTAGGAGCGTGGTTTTTACCAGTATCTTTATCGCGTCCTGCTGAGACAATACCGCGTTCCATGCTACGTACACCCGACTCAACATATAAGTTTGCAGCCAAACTTTGTGCAGGGAATTGCTCTTGTGTCAAATGTGGACAGAAGCGCCGTGCGTCTAAGAAAACAGCATGTCCGCCAGTTGGCTCGATAATAGGAATTCCAGCTGCTCTTAGTTTGTCACCTAAATAGCGAACTTGTTTAATTCTATGCTCGATATATTCGTATTGAACTGACTCTTTAAGACCGATTGCCATAGCTTCCATATCGCGACCTGCGATACCACCATATGAGGGCATACCTTCGAAAACAACAACCAACTCTTTCGCAGCGTTGAATAAATCTTCGTCATTCATACATAAGAATCCACCCATATTAACGATACAGTCTTTCTTACCACTCATGGTACAACCATCTGCATAGCTAAACATTTCGCGAACAATATCTTTAATTGTTTTATTTGCAAATCCGGACTCTTGTTCCTTGATATAATATGCATTTTCTACGCAGCGAGTTGCATCGTAAAATACTTTAATTCCATGTTTTTTTGTCAGTTTTCTTACTGCACGCATGTTTTCCATAGAAACGGGTTGTCCGCCTGCCAAGTTTACAGTAACTGCAAGACAAACATAAGCTATGTTTTCAGCACCTTTCTCATCGATAAGTTTTTGAAGTTTATTCAAATCGATATTTCCTTTGAAAGGAATGTCTAAACTCGCATCGTGAGCTTCGTCTCGGATAATGTCAACGAAGATACCGCCATTTCTCTCTTGGTGATAGCGAGTTGTAGTAAAGTACATGTTTCCGGGAACATACTGTCCTTTTTTAATGGCGATTTGGGAAAGAATGTTCTCAGCACCACGTCCCTGGTGTGTGGGAACTAAATATTTGAAACCGAAGATGTCTTGAACGGTCTCTTGCAGGTGGTAGAAGTTTTTACTTCCGGCGTAAGCTTCGTCACCCATCATCATGCCTGCCCATTGCTTGTCGCTCATGGCGTTGGTACCACTATCGGTAAGTAGGTCAATATAAACATCTTCCGATTTGATTAAAAAAGTATTATATCCCGCCTCTTTAATAATTTTTTTACGTTCTTCGCGGGTATTCATTTTTACCGTTTCAACGGTCTTAATGCGGTAAGGTTCCGCAGGATATTTGTTAAGGTCCATATTAATATGTAATTTTATTATGTTTGTTAATTAATTGCGCGAAGTTACATTAAAATGCTTTATTTTCAAAGTAAAAACAGATATTTTTATATAGCTAAGTTTAGTGCTGAAACTAGTATATAATAATAAAGTACGAGAATTGTGTAAAACCAAAGACTGACAAAACAATGAGAATGAAATAGATGACTTTATTTTGTTAATCTATGAATAACAAGGTTTTAACTTGCAAGGGTTATGACAATTTTGCGAAGAAAAGAACAGGTGTGTTTTTACAATTTTTTCTGACACTCTTTGCAAATACCATGAAAGTACATTACATGCGAATTAATAATAAATTCGTATGAGTTTGATACAGAGTCTTTTATTTCATCAACTCTGGAATCGGAAAATTCGATAACCTTACCGCAACTTGTGCAAATCATGTGGTCGTGTTGTTTGTAATTAAATACACGCTCAAACTGTGTTACACCATCTCCAAATTGATGTTTTATTAAGAGATTAGCATCAGCCATTAAATCTATAGTATTGTATATTGTGGCACGACTTACACGATAGTTTTTGTTTTTCATCTCCGAGTAGAGAGATTCAACATCAAAATGACCATTATGAGAATATATAGTATCTACAATTGCGTAGCGTTCTTGTGTTTTACGATAGCCATTGCTCTCCAAATAACTGGTGAATATATCTTTTACAATGTCTCTAGTTTCCTTGTTTTCCATAACTATTGTAGTATGACGTATTTGCAAAAATAACATTTATTATTTAAAAAAACGGCTAAAATACTGTAATCTAGTTGCAAGTGCTATATTTTCCATAAATTCACTACATTGATGAATATATAGGTGCATTGTTTATAATTCGTCTGTTTTGTTACTTTTAAACAAAAATAGACGCAAAAAGTTCAGTTTTTCAAATTATTAAACAGCAGTCGCCGTAGCTTAGAAATCTGAAGTTACGCTCAAGAGCAAAACTATACATTTGTCTCCAGTTTTCACCAACAAACGAAGCTAAAAGCAGTAACAGTGTGCTTTTGGGTTGATGAAAATTAGTAATCAGGCGGTTTGTCAATTTACACTTATATCCGGGAACGATAATTATTGATGTGCTTGCCTGAATATGCGTAAACTTATTGGTTTCTAAATACTCCAAAATAGCATTAAGTGATTCTTCTGTATTATATAAGTTCTCTTTTTCGTAAGGCTCCCACTGTTCAATATTAAAATGATTATTGGCAGGTGTTTTTCCGCTTAGTATTTGACAGCCAATGTAGTATAAACTCTCGAGCGTTCTTGTGGTTGTAGTGCCAACAGCTGTAATATTACCAATATGTTGTTTTAGATTTTTTATTGTCTCATTAGAGAGAGTAAAAAATTCGGAATGCATTGTGTGGTCGTGAATAGTATCCCCTGACATGGCTTTAAAAGTACCAGCACCTACATGTAGAGTAACTTTATCAAGGGAAATTTTTCTCTCTCTTAGCGATTGCAACACACTGTCTGTAAAATGCAATCCTGCAGTTGGAGCAGCAACTGACCCTAATATCTTCCCAAAAATTGTTTGATAAGTTAACTTGTCAATATCTTCGCTTTCTCTGTTTAAATAGGGAGGAATAGGTATTTTCCCGGCATGGTCAAGTAGCTCTCCAAATGCGTATTCTCCCGGCCAACGAAATTCAACAATATTGTATCCTTCACATCTCTCAATTAGTTCAGCTTCTATGTAAATTTGCTTGCTGTCAATTTCTAATTTTGAAGTAATAGTGCAGCTTTTCCATCTTTTTAGATTGCCTACTAAGCAGTTCCATCTACACTTTTCATTTGAAGCCAAAGCTTGGGAGAAATCTAAGTTATAACTCGGCTCGAGACAAAAAACTTCAATCTTTGCACCATTGTTATTACGGAAAAACAGGCGTGCAGAGATTACTCTTGTGTTATTAAAGACTAACAGTGAGTTTTTAGGAAGAAATTGTGGTAAATTTTTGAAAGTTTCTTCAGAAATTGTTCCTTTATTGTATAGCAGTAGTTTTGATTCATCGCGGTTTTTAAGAGGATATTTAGCAATCCTGTCATTCGGTAATTCGTAATCAAACTGATTTATTTTTATATCCAAATCGTTAAGTTTATACATGATAAAAAACAGGCAAAGTGGTTATGGTTTGTGCTACCTTTTTGTATGTGTATCACAAATGTAGATTAAAAACGAATAACAAATTGCAAAAATCAGACATTTTAAATCAATATTAATACAAAAAACCTCTCATATATCACAATACGAGAGGCTTTTAAATTAACATTAAAAAGTTATGAAAAAGTATTTTGGTCGGGATGAGAAGATTCGAACTTCCGACCCCACGCCCCCCAGACGCGTACTCTAAACCTGACTGAGCTACATCCCGAACTTTAGGGTGCAAATGTATTAATATTTTAGCAAATTTGAAACAATTTGTACTATTATTTAGCTAATGCTGTTTATGCTTTGATATACAATCACATTACTAAAATAAAAAAGCGGCCTATCTGATTTTAAGCCGCTTTATATTTTTTGCTTTATCTCAGTTTACTCTTCTAAAGAAGGAATATCTTCTGTTAATTTACCGTAGAAGAATGCTTGAGCACCTAATAAAATAGGAGCAAAAACAAGGAGAACAATTATAGTTAAGATTGGATGTATTGCTCCTAAAATTCCGCTAACGATACCTAAAGCGATAAAAATTAATAGGTGTGTGAAAAACATTTTCCATTTATATCCATGTGTACATCTGTTACTTACGCTTAATGCTTCACTGGGGTTTATACCTTTGTCTACAACAAATAGTGTTGCGAAAGAGTAAGCGTATGTCATAACCACACCAGGAAAATACATAAAAAGAAAAGCAGGAAAGAGTACAATAGACTTCAAACCTGTAACGAGAAAGAACTCGCCCATGTACTTGCGGTATTTACCGTCAAAAATTTCTAATGGAGAAATTATTGTTCCACGACTCATTTTTGCAGGTAAAGTAACCATAGCTACTGTTGTTCCAACGTTTAGATAAGGTATCCAAATGGTTATTGCCCAAAGAATTACCGCACCTAATAACGATAAAAAATTTTTAAAACCAAGCTTAATAGATTCAAGAAAAGCTTGCGATACTGTAAATTTTGATTCCATAATCTGTATTGTTTTTAGTTTAACGTCATAAAGATAATAAATTAAAACATATGCATTTGTTAACGATTTGTTAACAAACTGTTAATGGTTTTAAGTTGGTTAAATAATTTCCACTGCAATAAGTTAAAACCAATCATTTTCTTTTGCCTATATTTGTAGCTCTATACGCAATTAAGGTATATTACTATCAAATAAACATGTCAGGTTTTACTGGAGTCCATTTTTTGAATAATACGTCGCAAACAGAGATAACTAATAAAGAGTCATCGGTTTTTGAATTTCCTTTTCAAAAAGAAATTCAAAACTATAATGGAAAATTTACGGTATCGTGTAGACTTTCGGCAAATTGTGCACACAATGAAATCAAGCCTTATATTGATATTACTGAAAGATATACAGTTTTTTTTTACGGTAATTTATACAATATACATGATTGTCGCAAATATCTCGAAAACAATTCTGTAGTTATTAAATCAAATGATATTCGTGAAATTGTTCTGGGTTTATATATATTAAGGGGTATAAAGGGTTTTGAGATAATAAATGGCTGTTTTTCATTATCAATTTATGATAAAATATCCGATACATTAATTTTATCCCGCGATCGTTATGGCAAAAAGAATCTTTACTATTACTCAGATAACCAAAAGTTGATATTTGCCACAAGTATCGAACATATTCTAAAATATAAAATTGATAAGTCAATAAATCACAGTGCTTTATACGGTTATTTTATTCATAACTATAATCCATCTCACGAAACTATTATAAGAGGTGTAAATAAATTAAAACCTGGATACGCAATTATATCGCAAAATAGTGATATTGAGATAAAACAATGGTATACTTTGCCTGAAACAAATACCAGCCAAGAATCATATGAAAGTGCTGTTAGTCATTTAGAAAGGATAATAGATGATGCTGTTAAAATTCGCTTAGAGGGAGAAAATAAGATAGGTTGCTTTCTTAGTGGAGGTATTGATTCTTCAGTAGTTACGGCTATAGCGTCAAGGTACAAATCAGATTTGAAGACTTTTAATATTGGCTTTCCCGATCATCCCTTTTTCGATGAGACAAAGTGGGCTTTGATAGCTGCAAGACATCTTAAAACTGATCACCACACAATTGAAGTAACAGAAAATCATTTATTAGAAAATTTGCCAGATGTTCTTGATAGCTTTGATGAGCCTTTTGCTGACAGTAGTGTTGTATTACTATATATTTTAGCCCGAGAAGCAAAAAAAGAGATAGATACAGTTTTAACAGGAGACGGTGCTGACGAGATTTTTGGGGGATATAGAAAGCATTTAGCTCATTATAAAGTAGCTAAATTGCATAAATATAGGTTGTTAGCAAAAGCGATGTTGCCATTTTTTAGTTTTATCCCACAAACACGTAAAGGCAAAATAAGCGATAAAGCTAGACAATTGGCAAAATTTTTGGAAGGTCTGTCGTTAACTCCGTCTGAGCGTTATGTTCAATGGGCATCAATATCATCACGAAAAGATATAAATAAGCTTATGTATAATCCAGTTGAAAATACTGATTACTACACTTTTGTAAAACAATTAACTGATATACTGAATAAAAACGACTTGATAGGTGAAATAACAAAAGCAGATATACAATTGGTTCTACATGGCGATATGCTTCAAAAATTAAATTTTGGATTATCTCCGCATGCTTTAAATGCTCGTTCTCCATTTATTGATTATCGGGTTGTTGATTATGCTTTGTCATTGCCTGATTGCTACAAAGTTTATGGTAATTTTAGAAAAAGAATTTTGCAAGACAGTTTTAAAAAATATCTTCCCGAAGAGTTGTTTACAAGGCCCAAAAAAGGTTTTGAATTACCTTTACAATCACTACTAAGTGGAGAAATCTTTGAAAAAATAGATAAAGAGTATTTAAACAAGGATTTCGTTGCAGAACAAGGCTTATTTGATTTTAAATATACAGAGGATTTAAAGAAGAAACTATTTAAGCCAAATGTAGGAGATACTCCTGCAAAAATTTGGGCTTTGGTGGTATTTCAACATTGGTATAAAAAGCATTTAGAGATATAGCTATGTATAAAGTTCTCAGAATAATTAATCGGTTTAATTTAGGAGGTCCTACGTATAATGCAGGTTATTTGACAAAATATTTGCCCGATAATTTTGAGACAAAACTTATTGGCGGTCCTAATGAAAAAAGTGAGGCAGATAGTCTGTTTATTTTGGAAAGCATAGGAGTAAAGGGACACGTTATTGAAGAGATGAGACGTTCTATAAATCCCTTAAATGACTTGCGAGCCTTTAGAAAAATATTAAAAATAATAAAGAATTATAAACCCGATATAGTTCACACCCATGCATCAAAAGCGGGAACGTTGGGTCGTTTAGCTGCTTGGTTTTCAGGAGTTCCTGTTATTGTACACACGTACCATGGGCATGTTTTTCATAGCTATTTTTCTGCGTTTAAAACATTCATATTTAAAACAATAGAGCGTTTATTAGCCAGAAAAAGTAGTGCAATTGTTGTTATAAGTCAGTTGCAAAAAGAGGAATTATGCTATAAGTTTAAGATTATACCAGAAAATAAAGCGCATATAATACCTTTAGGTTTCGATTTAAGCCGGTTTTCTATAAATCAGGCAGAAAAAAGAGTGGCTTTCAGGTCGCATTACGAAATTCATGATAACGAAATTTTAGTTGTAATAGTTGGAAGATTGGCACCTGTAAAAAACCACGATATGTTTTTGAAAGTGGTTAAAAGTATCAAGGATAGTAATTCCACAAACAATTTTCGGTTTATGATTGTAGGAGATGGAGAAACACGTAAGCATTTGGAATATACAGCTTTAACGATGGGGCTTTCAATATCAACACCCGAAGAGCATATAAAAAACTCTGATATAATTTTCACGTCGTGGATTAAAGAAATTGAAAACGTTTATTCAGCAGCAGATATTTCAGTTTTAACTTCGTTGAATGAAGGAACTCCCGTAAGCTTAATAGAGTCTCTAGCAGCTGGAGTACCAGTTGTTTCAACAAATGTTGGCGGTATTGCCGATTTTATTACTGACGGCATTCATGGTTTTTTAACAGATACCGATCAAATAGAGCTATTTGCGCAACGAGTTAATGATCTTGCCGGCAATGCTGAAAAACGTAAACAAATGGCAGAAAAGGGTAGAGAGCAGGTACTTAAAATATTCGATTTAAAACGTCTTGTGACCGATGTGACAAATCTATACACCAATCTACTATCTAAACAGATTAAAAAGTAAGCAGTTTGGACAAATAGAGTTATCTTTGGAGAAAATATATTTTATCATGAGAATTAAGACCCTGTATCATACTATAATTTTAATTGTTGCTATCGTTTTCTTTCAAAGTTGTAAGTTATTGCAACCAAATAAAATGCTTTCAACACCTTCAGATTTTCAGTATTCGGAGTTTAAAACGTCTGAAGTTGAGTATAGGATAAAACCGTATGATAAAATTAGAATCAGTGTTTCTACAAACGATGGATACAGAATGATTGCTATAACTGAAGGTGTAAACATTCAAAATATAAAAGGCGAGATGGATTTTATGGTTGAATTTGATGGTATGGTAAAGCTGCCCACGATTGGTAGAGTTGATATCGCGGGTCAGACAATTCGTGAAGCTGAGCAGTCGCTAGAAAAACTATATGCTGAACATTATCAAAATCCGTTTGTTCTTTTACAAGTGGTTAATCGTCGTGTTTATGTCTTTAAAAGCGGGGGGAAAATAGGAACCGTAGTAACAATCCCCGAAGATAACCTTACCTTACTCGAAGCAATTGCTCAATCAGGAGGACTTAGTGATACAGACAAAGCATATCAGATAAAACTTATCAGAGGAAACCCAGCTGAAGAGCCACAAGTTTTTTTGTATAATATCAGAGAGTTAAGTGAGCTTAAAGGGACTAATTTGCAGTTGGAAGCAAATGATATAATACATATTGAAAGCCGACCAAGATATGGAACACGTGTGTTAAACGAATTGACACCATATTTTGCATTAATATCTACAATAACTTCAGTATTACTTCTTGTTAAATTTTACACAAAATGACGAACAGAAAACTACCTATACTTAACGATACATTCGACCCTATAGTTTTCTTCAAAATTGTTAAAAAAACAATTTTGCCATCCATTGCCATTCTTTTAATTGCGTTAGGTATTGGGTTTATTTATTTGCGATATACTCCCCCGTTGTATGAAGCAAAGACAGTTATGCAAATGACTAATGAGGATAATCCAAATAAGTTATTGAAGCTATCTGAGGTTTATGGAGAAGATAATAAAAATCTGAACAAGACCATTACTTTATTGCGTTCGAAAGAGTTTATAAAACGCTGTATGACACAGCTTGCGTTTGATGTACGTTATTTTATCCATGGAACATTCTTGAACACTGAACTATACAGATCAACACCTTTTATAGTTGAATACAAAATAGATTCAAACAATATTTATCAGGAAAATATATTCGTTCATTTTTACTCAATAGACTCATGTCAAGTTAGATATGAAAGCGATGGTATAGAATATGAATATAAAGGCTTGACAGGGAAATGGTTTTCTTTAGGAGGCAACCAGTTTAAAATTATAATGCAAAACTTTCAGGCTGTTGAAAACATGAGTAAATCAGAGCCTCTTAACAAGTATTTTTTCCAAATAACTAATCCCCGAGAGATTGAAGATGAGATACTTGAAAATCTTTCAGTACGTATTTTGAGTCAACAAACGCAAACAATAGAAATTAGTTACTCGTCTAACAATGCATTACAAGCAGCTGAAGTTGTAAATGTAATTACCGATGTGTTTCAAAAATATGAAGTTGTCAAAAAAGGGGAGAGTGTACAAAATATACTTAAATTCATTGATAAACAGTTAGATATTGTTTATAATAATTTAGATATAGTAGAATCTGATATGCATAGCTTCAAAAAGAAATTTAACATAAGTGATAAGCCCAAATCAGAGTCGCCAATACCATTATTCGTAAGTCGTGCTACAGAAATGGAAAACGAAATACTGTCTGTAGAATTTGAATTATCGACTTTAGAATATATTAAAACTGAGCTGTCAGACAATCCTGATGCAAATATTTACGAAATGTTAGCATTGCTAACGGGTACAAAAATTGAATCGTTCATATCGACGATGCTAAACAATTTGCAACTCTTGATACAACAGCGTAACAGTATGCTTTATGAGGTTACTTCAACTAATCCAAGAATAACAAAAATTGAGTCACAGATAGCATCTTATAAGAGACAATTGGTGGATTTTATTGGTTCTTCAATTACACGTCTTGAACAAAAAAAGAGCATGCTGCAGGAAGAAATTACAAAATACGAAAAGAGTATTTTCCGCGGTCCTGGATATAACGAATTTGAATATGCAAAGTTGCAACGTTTATATTCAATTAACGAAGAGTTTTATCATCAGTTAATGCAAAAAAAAGCTGAATACATGATAAGTCAGGCAGGTTTTGTACCAAGTAGCACCGTTTTAGAAGTCGCCTCTATTCCTGCTGATCCTATTTCTCCCAATAAAGCACGAGTTTTTTCAGTAGTTCTTACAGTTGCTTTAGTATTGATATTTGTTTTAGTGATTACTAAGTATTTGTTGTACGATGATATTCTATTGCCTGAAACAATTAAAAACTACACTGATACGCCCATTATAGGCGTAATACCAAATTATAGGAATAAAGTACCAGTATCACAATTGCTTGTTGATAAACATCCAAATTCAATGTTTACAGAAGCTTTCAGAAATATCAGAACTAACATTCAATTTTTGTCGCAAGGTCATGGAAGTAAAATCATTACAGTTACTTCAACTATTTCTGGTGAGGGGAAAACTTTTGTTGCCATAAATCTAGCAGGTATACAGGCAATAAGTGGTAAAAAAGTAATATTGTTGGATATGGATTTACGTAAGCCCCGTCTTCATATTGGGTTTAATGTAGATAACGAAAAAGGTATGAGCACCATTATCTGCGGTGAAAACAAGTGGCAAAAATGTGTGCGTAAAAGCGATTTGCCAGGGTTAGATTATATCACAGCAGGTCCAGTTCCTCCAAATCCTGCTGAGTTGGCATTCAGCAATCGTGTTGATGAGATATTTGAAGAGCTTGAAGATAACTACGATGTAATTATTGTTGATACTCCGCCTATTGGAATAGTTACAGATGCGTTAATGAATCTTCATAGGGCAAATTATCCGATATATGTATTTAAAGCGGGAGTATCTAAACGCAGTTTTATTCAAAATGTAAATAGCCTGATTGAAGATAAAAAGCTGTCAAATATCTCTATAGTTTTTAATGGAATTGATTTTAGAAAGAATCGTATAACAGCCTACGGTTACGGTTATGGTTATGGCTACGGATATAATTATTATACAGACGAGGAGGATTATGTCTCACCAAAATGGTTAAAACGATTTAAGTCAGCAAGGTTCTTGTAGTTTTATTTTGTTGATATGGAGTACATTATACTTATAATATTATATGCAGGATACTCATTTGTACTGGGTTTTTTATTACATAAATACCTTATTAACTCAACTGAAAAATATAATCTTAAAAAAGCCAATGTTACAGGTATTAGATGGGAAACGCAGACAAAGCCCATTTTTGGAGGTATTACATTTTTTAGCCTTTTTATATTTGGTATAATAAATTATGTTTTACTGTTCAAAGGCGATTTTCTCACAAATAACATCGGTGTAGGAATTATACTCGTCGTTACTATTTCATTTTTAATTGGTTTGGCAGACGATTTGTTAAACTCAAGTCCATTTTTTAAATTTTTTGCACAATTAGCTTGCGCTCTACTTCTCATAAACTTCGATATTTATATAAAAATTTTTGAATCTCAGACGTTAAACTACTTGTTAACAGTATTTTGGGTTGTTGGCATAATGAATAGTATCAACATGTTAGATAACATGGATGCTATCACATCGAGTATTTCAACGTTGATTTTTGCATTTTTCATACTTGTTGTAATATATCAGGATTATGTAGATAAATGGTTTTATTTAATTGTTTTAGTCTCTGCAATTAGCAGTACAGGCAGTTTTCTTATATTCAATTGGCATCCTTCAAAAATGTACATGGGTGACAATGGTTCAATGTTTTTAGGAGCACTACTATCAATTGCAGGAATACTCTTCATTTGGAATATGCCGGCACAAAATCTTGAACATCCCGGTTTTACTCCGCTACTTATAATTTGGCTACTTTTTACAGTTCCAATCACAGATACAACCACAGTTAGTATTAACAGGCTTTTGAAAGGCAAATCACCATTTGTTGGAGGCAAAGATCATACAACACACTACCTCTCTTATTTGGGATTGAGTGATAGAGGAGTAGCATTAGTAATGATAGCTATTACAATAATATCACATCTCTTGGCAGGGTTGTTGATGTTTCATATTAAAAGTCCAACAAAACAAGAACTAATATTATTTGCCATTTGGCCAACACTTGTTTTTATCACTCTTTTTTCAATAACAAAAATAGTAAAACCGAAGGAAAAGAAGAAAAATGCGTAACACTTTAATAATCATTGCTTCAATAATACTATCTATTTGTACAATTGTTATCGTTAAATATCTGTCAAATGCTGAAACCAATAAAAAAGAAGAGATAATATTTCAGGAGGATTTTGGTACTTCATCTGTTATGATGATAGAATCTTTGCCAATTCCTTTAAGCCTGACATTTGCCGGAGAGAATGTCCCCATTGAGTACATAGATGTCAGGGAAAAATTAGATAGAGAATTAGCAGTAAACTGTTTTTTGCATTCAAATACATATTTGTTGATTAAAAGGGCAAACAGATATTTACCACAAATAAGTAAAATACTGTCAGAAAATGACTTGCCTGACGATTTGAAATATATTCCTGTAATTGAGAGTGGGCTTGCAAACGTTGTTTCTCCATCGAAAGCAGTCGGATTTTGGCAGTTTCTTGAGGGAACAGCAAAAGAGTACGGGTTAGAGGTAAGCAAAGAAGTTGATGAACGCTATAACTGGAAAAAGTCCACCCAAGCGGCTTGTGATTATTTTAAGTGGTTAAATAAAAGATATAATTCATGGACTTTAAGCGCAGCTGCATATAATTGTGGCAGAACAGCACTTAATAGATTTATCGATATACAAAAAGTTGACAACTACTATTCTCTTTTGCTTTCAGAAGAGACTGAACGTTATCTGTTTAGAGCTTTGGCTTTAAAGCTAATACTCTCTGAACCTGAGCGATATGGCTATTTAATTGAATATCACGAAATGTACCCATATATTGATACATACGAAGTTGAAATAGACAAAACCATTCCAGATTTAGCGTCGTGGGCGAAGAAAAAAGGTTTAACATATCGTGAATTGAAATATTTTAATCCCTGGCTACGTACTAACACTCTTACAGTAAAGAAAAATAAAAAATACACTATTGAGTTGCCACACGCTAATTATAGAAAAGCTCATTAAGTATATTGTAATCAAGTTGTTGTGACGAGTTGAAAATTATTTTTACAAATGGATTCTGAAAACCTTAAAGATAATATTACCGATATTAATTCTAAAAGCATCAATGTATACGGTGCACGTGAAAACAATTTGAAAAACATTGATGTGTCAATACCTCGCAATAAATTAACTGTAATAACAGGGTTAAGTGGAAGCGGAAAATCTTCACTAGCTTTTGATACGATATGTGCAGAAGGACAAAGACGTTATATAGAGACATTTCCAAGCTATGCAAGACAGTTTTTAGGAGTTTTAGAGCGACCCAATGTTGATAGAATAACCGGACTAAGCCCTGTAATTAGTATTGAACAAAAAACAACAAACAAAAATCCACGCTCAACCGTAGGAACCGTTACCGAAATATATGATTTTGTAAGGCTTTTATTTGCGAAAATTAGCGATGCTTATTCGCCCGCTACAGGAAAGAAGATGGTAAAATATACCGAAGATCAAATACACGATTTAATTACTCAACGTTTTGTTAATCAATCTGTTTATATTTTAGCACCTATAGTTAGAGGTAGAAAGGGGCATTATAGAGAGCTGTTTGAACAAACCAGACTAAAAGGTTATTTATATGCCCGAGTAGATGGAAAAATCGTTGAACTGAAACCTGGATTAAAGCTTGATAGATACAGCATACACAATATCGAGATAGTAATTGACAAGATAGTAGTAAAAGAAGAAGATCAAAGGCTGAAACGTTCCATAAAAACAGCTTTGGAGCAAGGTAAGGGTACAATGATGATTTTCCTTCCGGAAACTGAGAATATTGAGCACTTTTCCAAAAACTTGATGTGTCCAGATACAGGAATTTCTTACGACATGCCACAGCCACATACCTTTTCGTTTAACAGTCCAGCAGGTTGGTGTCCGGTGTGTAAAGGATTAGGAGAAATAAGCGAAATAGATATCTCGAAAATTATTTCTAACACAAATCTCTCTATTCGTGATGGGGGCATTATCCCAATTGGGAAATACAAGCCTTCTGTTATTTTTTGGCAATTAGAGTCTATTGCTATCAAACACAAAACAAGTCTTGATATTCCAATCAAAGAATTGCCCGATGATTTTATGGAAGCTGTTCTTTACGGCGTTGATTATCCTATTAGTCTAGATAAAACCCCTTTGGGCAGATATTCAGGATACAAGGTTAATTATGAGGGAATTATAGAGATTTTGAAACAACATGCTGAGGAAAATAGTGAAGGGAAGGCAGTCAAAAAATATTTTAAAGAGCAGGTTTGCACCGAATGTAATGGTGCAAGGTTGAAAAAAGAGTCATTGAACTTTAAAATTAACAATAAAAACATTGCCGAGATAAGCCAAATGGATATTGAAGAGTTATCATTTTGGTTTTCAGGACTATATGAACAATTGGGAATACGACAACAAAAATTAGCCACAGATATTCTAAAAGAGATAAATAATCGAATAACTTTCTTATTAAATGTGGGATTGGGCTATCTCTCTTTAAACAGAGGTTCAAAAACTCTTTCAGGAGGAGAGAGTCAGCGAATTCGATTGGCAACTCAAATAGGAGCGCAGTTGGTCAATGTTCTATACGTTCTGGATGAACCCAGCATTGGGCTTCATCAACGTGACAATATACGGCTTATTAACTCACTTAAATCACTACGCGATTTAGGGAACAGCATAATTGTTGTCGAGCACGACAAAGAGATGATTGAGGCTGCTGATTTTGTTGTTGATATCGGTCCGGGTGCAGGTAGAAAAGGTGGGCAGATATGTGCAGCTGGAATAATCGAAGAAATCACCAAAAACGATTCTATTACAACGCAATATCTGAACGGAACGAAGCAAATTCAAATTCCATCGAGTAGAAGGGAAGGAAATGGCAAGACAATAGTTTTAACAGGAGCAACAGGAAATAACCTTAAAAATGTGGATGTTGAAATCCCTTTAGGAAAATTTATTTGCGTTACGGGTGTTAGTGGCAGTGGAAAATCTAGCTTAATTAACGAAACACTGCATCCAATACTTAATAAACACTTTTTCAATGCTTTAAAAGACCCACTGCCTTATAAGACAATCAAAGGAATAGAGAATATTGATAAAGTAATAGAGATAGATCAAAGTCCGTTAGGTCGGACACCGAGAAGTAATCCGGCGACATATACCAATGTTTTTAACGAAATCAGAAATATTTTTGCTCAACTTCCCGAATCAAATATAAGAGCATATAAACCGGGACGTTTCTCTTTTAATGTCAAAGGTGGAAGATGTGAAACATGCAAGGGAGCCGGACTTCAAACTATTGAAATGAATTTCCTGCCGAGTGTATATGTTGAGTGTAAAGATTGTCGAGGCAAACGATATAATCGCGAGACATTGGAAGTAAGATACAAAGGCAAAAGTATTAGTGATGTGCTTGAAATGACAGTAAATCAAGCTGTTGAATTCTTTGAAAATATTCCCAAAATCAGAAGAGTTCTAAAAGTAATTCAGAAAGTTGGACTAGGATATATCAAACTCGGACAACCCTCAACTACTTTAAGTGGCGGAGAATCTCAGAGAGTTAAGTTATCGGCAGAGTTAGCGCGTCCCGGAACAGGCAATACGCTCTATATCTTAGATGAACCAACAACAGGCTTGCATTTCGAAGATGTTCGAGTTTTGCTTGATGTACTAAACGAACTAGTAAACAAAGGCAATACAGTAATAATTATTGAACACAATTTAGATATTATAAAATCAGCAGATCATATAATTGATATCGGTCCGGAAGGTGGGAGAGAAGGCGGACAAATAGTTGCCGTAGGTACACCTGAAGAGATAGCTTTAAATAAAAACAGTATTATCGGGAAATATTTAAAGCACGAACTAAACTAACTATAACGCAAGCAAAAAGAGACTGTGTTTTAAACAGCCACTTTTTTTACAGAATTTCAATTAGTTGTCCTTATATTCGAATTTAATGATATCAGTAAATCTAAATGAGTACCCCCTGGTAGCTATAGTTGGGAAGTCATAAACGTCATATTGATATACAATTGTTGTTTCGTATCCTCCTAACACTTCTCCTGATTCTGAAAATTTGAATTTTTTATTGTGGATTATATTGTTTTTAGAATTTATTTTAGCTTCAAACATTGGATAAATGTCTTTAATAGAATTGTAGGCATTCCTTTTATTGTCATAGGAATAAATCGTGCTATCTTTTGTAAAAAAATCCATAGTACCATTGTCAAGGAAATATGCAGATTTTTCATACTCCGTAGTAATATTACCATTTTTCCAAATAAAGTGTTTTTGTAAAATCTCAAGTTCTTCTACTTCAGGTGTTGGGGTGGAGTCTTGTAAAGAAGATGCTTCGATAAACATTGACATTTTTTGAGGATAGTTCCCTTCGTATTCTATTGTCATGTAGCCAACATATGAAAATTCTTTATTAAAGATTTCGTCAATATAAATATTAAGGCGTGTAATTTTATCATTGTGATAAATTGGCATAAACTTCCCTTTCAAAACAAGATTATCCTTTTCTTCTTTCCCGAAAGTTGCAATTTTTCTTAACCCCTTAGAAAAAAAGTTTGCACTCTGTTTATAGTATGGAGAAGAAAACACTCTAAATTCTGAAATTTTAGAGTTTGATCCTGACACATAATCAAACTCAATTCTATTGTGGACTGTTTGATCTCCACCGTAATTCTCAATTTTATTTAAACATTCACCGTTCCAGTAATATTTATCGTCTAACCAAAGATTTTGCTGATTATTACCCTGTAAAACTTGATCTATTTTCCTAAAAACAGGAGTTTCAGTTTTGTTGTTATTACATCCAGTTGTGATAAATATTAACAACAATATTACTGGAAGAAGTTTGATTAACGCTTTCATGATTTATTATATTATTATGTCAACAAAGTAATGTAAACAAAACTTGTTTGGAAAAGTTGCTGAACATACGAAACTTAAACTAAACGAAAATAATCCAATTATATTATAATTAAAAAAGGGGGCTATTTCAAACAACAGCCTCCTTCTTTTGTGTTGATTATTAATTAATTAATAATTACTTGTATTTGTACGTAGCGTAACTAGTTTCTTCAAATGAATCAAATGTAGCATTGATAGTGGCTACAGTTGGATAGTCTGTATCATATTCGTAGCTAATTGTTGCATTGAACTCCATCGCAAAAGGTCCATATTCTGTATATTCAGTAATAGTTCTATTGAAACTTGAAATGTTATTATTAGAACTTATTTCTGCATCAAACATTGGGTTTATGTTTTTAATAGAGCTATAGGCATTCAACTTATCGTCATAAGTATAAACTGCACTATCATTAGTCATATAATCAAAACCACCTTCTATCACGACCATTGTTTTGCTATATTGTGTAGTAATATTGCCATTTTGCCATATTAGATAGTTTTGTGAAACTTCGATTTCCTCGATTCCTGTATTTGGCGGAAAATCAGGTATGGTAAATGTTTTTATATGCGTTGTCATTTTGTTTGGATAATTACCAGCATATTCAATTTTAACGAAACCAACAAGTATAAACTCATTGGGTACTTCGGTATTTTCAGCAAACACATTAAGTCGTGTAACTTTATTGTTAACATAAATAGGAACTATTTTATTTGTTAAAATAAGTCCATCTTCTTTCTCTTTTCCGAAAGTTAAAATTCTTCTTAATTCCCTGATAAGATAGTTCGAGCTCTTAATATCGGACGGAAGTGAAAACACTCTAATTTCTGCAATTTTAGTGTTTGAACCTGATACGTAATCAATTTCAACCCTTTCAGAAACAGCTCCTTCAAAATAGCTTTCAATTTTATTTACACGTTCTCCGTTCCAAAAATATTGACCGTTTAATTCAACATTTTGCAGGTCATAACCTGTAAAAATTTTTTCAATTTTCTTATAGGTTGGGGTTTCTGTGCCGACATTATTATTGTTATCATCAACACATCCAGTCGAGATAAATGCCCAAAACATTACAATAGGCATAAGTTTGATTAGTTTTTTCATAATGAGTAGATTTATGTTTGTTTCAACAAATATATTTAATAAAAACGAATATTAAAATAAAAACTATAGTTATTAACAATACAATAACATAGAATTATTTTCGTCATAAAATAGTAGGTGTCAAACCTCTGAAAAGTTAATATTGCCTGATTTTTTTAAGCAGCATCAAATTACTCTCTTTTTACATAAAATAGCTAAATTTGTATGATTTTACAACTATTAAGAATGTTAACTATATAGTAATCATGCGGACATATCATATTATTTTATTTTCGATAATAACTATGCTTGTATCTTGTATGCGTAAAGAGAAAATTGACACAATAGTATCAGCCGATAAAATATATTTGGTTGATGCGGAATTTACAAACCAACAGGCAATGGCTATTGATAAAGGCAAAATAGTTGCAGTTGGAACCCTTGATGAAATAAACTCTAAATATGAAGCCAAAGAGTTTTTGTTCTTTGAAGACAAATATATTTTTCCCGGATTTATTGATCCACATTGTCATTTTATTGGTTATGGACAAATGTTGCAAAATCCGTGGTTAGGTGGTGCAGATAGCTGGGAAGAGGTTGTCGATAGGGTAGTGAATTACCAAAAAGAAAACCCATCGCAGTGGGTTTTAGGACGTGGCTGGAATCATGCCGAGTGGAGAGATAAAAATTTCCCCACCAAAGAACTTTTAGATAAACACTTTCCTGACAAACCTGTGTTTTTAACAAGAATCGATGGTCACTGTGCTATTGCCAATAGTGTAGCCCTAAAAATGGCAAAAATCGACTCTAAAACCAGAATCAATGGCGGAGTGGTAGAGGTTGTTAATAATCAACCAACCGGATTATTGATTGATAACGCGATGGAGTACGTTAGAGAAATAATACCAGAAAACACTACTCAAGAAAAAGTACAACAAATATTGGTAGCTCAGAAAAACTGTTTTGCAGTAGGCTTAACGTCAGTTACTGATGCTGGATTGTCTTACGAAGATATTATGCTGTACGATTCACTATCAAGCGGTGGCGAGCTTAAAATGTTTATTAATGCCATGATTGAAGCTTCCGAAGAAAACATCAATAAAACATTGGCGATACGAGATAGCATTGGCGAAAAGCTATCAGTTCACAGTATAAAAATGTACGCTGATGGTGCCCTTGGTTCGCGTGGCGCTCTGCTTTTAGAGCCCTATTCTGATGACCCAAGTACATCGGGATTGCAAGTAAACCCCAAGGAGTATTACACCCAAATGTGCAGTATTGCATTCGACAATAACCTTCAAGTTTGTACTCACTGTATTGGAGATAAGGCAGTTAGTATGATATTAGATATCTATTCAAATTTTTTAACTTCCGGAAATGATTTACGTTGGCGAATTGAGCACTCTCAAGTAGTTCAGGAATCTGATTTTGACCGTTATGGAAAATTTAATATCATACCATCAATACAGACAACTCACGCAACATCAGATATGAGTTGGGCAGAACAAAGACTCGGCGATAGAGTTAAAAATGCATATGCTTATAAGCGATTGCTTGAGCAAAACAGTTGGATTCCAAATGGTAGCGATTTTCCTATTGAAGATATAAATCCTATCTATGGTTTTTATTCAGGAGTATTTAGAAAAAACGTAAAAAACCCACAAAACGAAGGGTTCCAGGTTGAAAATGCTCTATCACGCGAGCAAGCCTTAAGAGCAATGACAATTTGGGCAGCCAAAGCAGATTTTAAAGAAACCATTCGAGGCAGTTTGGAAATAGGAAAAGTTGCCGATTTTGTAGTATTAGATACAGACTTAATGGAAGCCGATGAGAGCCAGATTACTAATTCCAAGGTTTTGAAAACTTTTGTCGATGGTATTAAGGTATTTGAACAACAGTAATTTAATAAAGCTCTAAAGCAGTAATTTATGAGTTTAGATATTTATAAAAAGAGATACATTGTAAAGTACGAAGATATTAACGCAAATGCTCGCTTTAAGGAGACTACTATTGGGTTAATAGCGCAGCAAGTTTCAGCAGAACACGCACAGTTGTTAAACATGGGATATAATGAATTGCAGCTGCTAAACAAAGCATGGATGATGTCGCGCGTTGTTTTTGAAATTTATCACTCACCAAAACCAAATGAAGAAATTTTAATCGAGACCTGGATTGAGAAAACAGACCGCATTCACTCATATCGCAATTGTCACTTTTATGATAATGAGAACAAGATTTTTGCTGCGGCTCAAACTGCTTGGATTGTAGTTGATACCGTTAAGAAAGATATTGACGATGTTAGAAACTATGTGACTAATTTTCCACATATTCCCAATATATGTGTGATAAAACATTCACCGGATAGAATAAAGCCTTTTACAGCAAAACCACAACATGTATATACAAAGCATGTTGACTTCTCATCGCTCGACTTGTTAGGACATGTAAATAATATGAAATATGTAGAGTGGTTTATTGACGGACTGCCTAATAATCTTCAATTTGAGAAACAAATTGAATTACTCTCCATAAACTATATTTATGAGGTTTTTAACAATGATATTTTGAAATATGAATATATTTGTAATCAGGAACAGGGTTCAACTATTGTTAGTTGCAATGTAATTTCTGAACAATCAGATAGGTGTGTAGTAACTATAAATTCACAATTAAAAGCTATATAAACGAATGTTAGTCAGAGTATTATTATTTGTATCAATTGGATTACAATTTCTTGCTGCACTGCTTGCAATAAGCATGTTTCGCCGCACAAAATATAATATTTCGTGGATACTTTTTACCATTGCTTTTATTATCATGGCTCTTATGTTACTGTTTGATGCCGTGGCACATGAAAAATTATGGTCGCCAATTGAAATCAACCTGTTAAACAAGTGGTTGGGAATTATTACTGCTATACTTTTGCTCGCCGGAGTTATATTTATTCGTAAGATTTTTGATTTTTTAGACAGGATAGAACGTTTAAGAAAAGAGAACGAGTCGAGAGTTTTGAACGCAATTATCAGAACCGAGGAGAAAGAGCGCAAGCAGTTTGCAAAAGATATGCACGATGGATTAGGTCCGTTGCTTTCGTCAATAAAGATGTCGCTATCAAGCATAAACGACGAGAATTTCTCGCAACAGGATAAGCGTATCTTCGAAAATTCAAAACTTATGATAGATGAGTCAATCCGTTCACTGAAAGAGATTAGCAATCACTTAAGCCCCCATATATTAACCAATTTTGGATTAGTTAGAGCCTTACAAAACTACGCAGGAAAATTAAACTCTTTGCACTCTATAAAAATTGATATTAACAGTACAATAGGAGGATATCGTTACAATTACAATATTGAGGTTGTTATTTACAGAGTAATTACCGAGCTGATTACCAACACGTTAAAACATGCGGGAGCATCGCAAATTACTATATCTATTTATAATGAAGAACAGGCACTAATAGTTGAGTATCAAGACAATGGCAAAGGTTTCGACCCGGACGAAACGCTAAATAAATTACAAGGCGGAATGGGATACGACAACATTAACACCCGACTAAAATCAATAATGGCTCAAATGGAGCTAAAAAGTGACCATGGTGAGGGAGTTTATGTAAAAATAGTTGTGCCTATGTATGAGTAAAAGAGGAAAGCTAAAAGCACTTTTATTACCTTCTACTTGTACCTCGAATATAATTCGTGTTTCGCAACAGAGCTATAACTAATTCAGAATTATGGTTTTCAATTATACCAAAATATTTCCTCCTTTTTAAATTTATTAAAACTTATTGAAAACAGTAAGCCAAGGTAATTTCCTGACAAATTATAATCCCCTCTTGTATCAGCCGACACAAAAAGGTTTGCAAATTGATACTCTCCTGTTATTGTATTTTGCAAATTGAATACATAAATTAAATTAGCTTTTAATAGGATTTTTTGCAATGCGTATGAAAACCCCGTACCTAGAACAAAGCTTCCTTGAAAAGCATTTTTCTGACTTTCGAGCTTTAATCCAAATATCTCCCTACTTTCTGATAATTCCTCATCTATAACTGTATATACATATTCAGACTGACCATATGGGAAATACATTATTTTAGAGCCAATTAATAATGATGCAAAGGTATTTTTGCTAGTTTGTAGATTTAAAGATAGCAGTAATGGAAAGGATAAAGAGTAAAATGCGTATGATTTATAAGAATCTGTAAGGTTCCCCTGGTAACTATCGAAGAGGTCGTACTTTTGTATTTCGTATGCAAAAGAATACGTAGGCTCCATGGCAAGAAGCGTACCTGTTTGAAAAGACCACATTTTATCGGAATTGAACCCGTATAAAATACCTGCATTAAAGCCCAATATTGGTTTATTTTTAAATGTAAGATTACCATACTGAGGTCTGATCTCTGCCTTTTTATATAAAACAGGTCCAGCAACCAAGCTCCAGTTGGAAAAACCAGAGAGCCTATCGTAAACTTTTCGCTCTTGCGAAAAGGTGTTTTTTACGACAACATTACTGAGCAATATACTCAACAATATTATATTTATTATGTGCCTTATCATGTTAGAACATTTTTTTTTACCATTTTAAAATCTACTATTACTTATTACTTGTTATAAATAATCAGCAGTGCAATTTTTTTGAATATTGTGAAATAACGAAGTCTGGACTATACTATTATGTACAATCAGTATTATTTAGCGGTTATCTTAAATTAAACCGATAATTCAAACCAACTACATACTGGTTATATACATCTTTCCCTTCAATTTTGTTTAACATAGGGTAAGTCATAAATGAAAAGTCCAAATATAGATTGGGTATTTTTTTAAAAGGAAAGTCATACCCAACCCCAATTCCTAAATAATACAAGTCGTCAGCTTTGTATGGTATATCACCGCATAGACAATAGTTGCCCTGATTAAATGAAGTTTCTGCAAACAATCTATGCCCTTTAAAATTTATAATATTGAATTGAGAAAACAGACCATAAATAATATAATGATTTTTTGGTTTTGATATTTGAGAACTAAATATATTTAAAATTTGAAGACCTGCGAAAATATGCTTGCTAATACTTACTCCAATATTTGTATTCCACGTAAATTCATCATATCCGTAATTATTTTTATAAATATCCTTTTCGTTAAATCTCAAGTAGGTTAATGATGTGCCTATCATCATATGATCGGCAAAATCTCTCTGTGCTGTGGCACTGCTATAACACTCTATCAATAAAAGAGATAGTAATATAAGTCTCATGTTAGTAAGTTTATAAGTTAGAAGTTAAAACCAACACCACACATAAAACCACTTTTACTGGAACCATTGATATAGAAGTTTTTTTGCCAATCCAAGTCTATAAAAATATGATTTACAACCTGAAGTGTTATGCCTATTGGAATTGATACTTTACTGTGTTTCAATTCTTTACTTATAATGAAATCTTCCTCTATTATTATGTTCTTGTATTCAAATGTGTTAGCTATATATGGAACATGTTTATAATTTGTTTGATTGTATCCCACTTCAAAGTACAGGTGCATAAGTTTTAAAACCTTTCTATTTATGGTATATGGGAGTGTATATCGTGCAAAACAACCGATTTCGGCAAAACTTCTCTTTTTGTAAAAATTGCTCAAGAAAATTTCATAGCTAAAATTGCCACCCACGTAAAAATTACGGTATAAGTTATATGCAAAATATGTTCGTGGTGAAAAAGAGAATAATTTGGCAAATTTGTTGCTTTGCTCATCAACAAGATCACTTGAATATAGAAGGTTTGGATGTATTCCCAAAATAAGTTTAGATTCTGTTGAGTCTTTAAGTATTAATTGCCCATAAGTTGCACAGCAGGCAAATAAAAAAATTGTGGAAATTAAATATCTCATATAATTTATTTTTTTTAAAAGACTAAACGTGTAAATTTGTTTTTTATGATTTTTATCATTGTCTAAAAACGAATAGTTGAGCAAAATTGTATAAAAAAGAATTAATATGTTTAAAATTGAGAAACACCCCATTTTGACAGTACCGTCGGGGGATACTGTCACCTTTAAATTTAACGGACAAGATATTGTTGGCGAGCGTGGGTTAACAATTGCAGCAGCACTACATCAGGCAGGTTATCCTGTTCATAGTCACAGTTTAACAGATAGAAACAGATCGCTTGAATGCGGTATTGGCAAGTGCGGTGCTTGCGAAATGCTTGTTGACGGAGATGTTAGACGTATCTGTATAACAAAAGTTGATAACGTTAAAGAAGTTTCCGAAATTCCGAAAGATTACAATCCTCATGTTAAGAAGGTTGACTTAGAAAAACAGACTAAGATATATAAAACTACAGTAGCCATAATTGGGGCAGGTCCTGCAGGATTGGCAACTCGAGAAATTCTCAATAGTAACAATGTTGACAATATCGTTATCGATAATAACGATCGTATCGGGGGGCAATTTACAATGCAAACACACCAGTTTTTCTTTTTTGAGAGTGAGAAAAAATTCGGTGGCATGCGTGGTTTTGATATTGCAGAAACGTTGGCAGGAGACGATCGTTCGGGAATTATCTTAAATACAACTATTTGGGATATTCTTGAAGGTAAACGCTTAGCTGCAAAAAATATAGTAACAGACGAAATATTTTACATAGATGCCGATCATTTGGTAATAGCAACAGGAGCAGTTCCGTTTATGCCTGCTTTCGAAAACGATGATCTCCCGGGAGTATATACCGCTGCAGTTGTGCAAAAAATGATGAATAATGAGTTTACTCTATTGGGTAAAAATATTTTAACCGTAGGAGCGGGCAATATTGGTTATTTAACAAGCTATCAGGCTATACAGGCGGGAGCTAAAGTAAAAGCTATTATTGAGGCAATGCCGCACGAAGGAGGATTCCCTGTACAAGCCAATAGGGTTCGTCGCCTTGGTATTCCAATTTACACTTCGCATGTTTTGCTTAAAGCTATTCCAAATGCCGATCATACAGGAGTTGTAGGTGCAGTAGTTGCTGAAGCTAAAAATTTTAAACCGGTTCCGGGTACAGAAAAAGTTATTGAAGGTATAGATCTGATAAATATTTGTACAGGATTAGTTCCCGACAACCAGTTGTTAATCAAAGGAAAAGAGATTTTTGGGCGATACGTTTATGGTGTTGGCGACGCCGTAAGAATAGGCGAGGGAACAAGTGCTGTTTTGCGTGGTAAACAAGCAGCTTTCGAGATACTCGAAGATTTAGGAAAACGATATAACTACAACGATTTTTTAAGAATAAGCAAAGAGTATATTGATTCTCAACAACATCCAACAAGAATTATAGAAAAACCATATATGCCTTCTACCGAACGAATGAAAAAACCATTCGTTATGATAGATTGTCTGTACGGGTTTGCTTGTAACCCTTGTGCATTTGCTTGTCCACACGGAGCTATTACAAAAACATCGTCGAGTACTGTACCACAAATTGATTACAATAAGTGTATTGGCTGTATGATTTGTGTCACAATGTGTCCGGGTTTAGCTATTTTTGGATACAATGTTGAGAAACAGCAACTCTTTTTGCCTATTGAGTATGAAGTTACGGAAGGTGCCGAGGTGTTTATAGTAAACAATAACGGCGAAAAACTTGGTGAAGGTGTTGTTGAAAAGATAATGGTCAAACCAAATAAAACCAATTTAGCTCGCGTAAAAGTTACTTTGGGATTGAGAGGGCATTTAACAGAGGCTCGTGGTTTTATTGTTAAAGATAATTATCCGGAACCAATAAGTTTCTCTCCGTATAAAGATAAAGATGAAGCTGATAAGCTTATATGCCATTGCGAAGATGTTTCGTTGGACGAGATATTACAAATTATAGGCGATAGGAAATTTATTTCAATAGATGAGATAAAACACATTACTCGCTTAGGCATGGGAGCTTGTCGCGGGAAGCGATGTATAAAACGACTGAGCATGTCATTGGCTGAGAAAGGAATACAGATAGTTGGCGAAGCTACACCACGTGGACCAATGGCAAATCAACTATCGATGGGTGAAATTTATCCAAAGAGTGTTAAAGAGCAAATAATTGTCGATTTAAAAGGTAATACACCACGCAGAGTTAAAACACAGATTTTGATAGCAGGTGGAGGAATGGCAGGAAGTTCTCTATTCCGTTATGCTGCTGAGGCAGGAATGAAGCCTGTACTTATAAATTATGGACGAGGTTCATCATGGAGAAATATCGCAGGTGGCAGACCGGCGTTTAGTGTTCCTGAGCTTGCAGATATTGCAACAAATAATCTTCATCTGTTCAAAGAGTTACAGAAAATTAGCAATATCAACTTCTATCAGACTAACTATATTTCCTTTGCACACGACCAAGCCACTTACGAAGCTTTAGATAAATCGCGGGAGTGGAGCAATGCGTACATGATATCTCCTGCACAATTCAGAAAAGAGATAAGTGAATCATTTAACCCCAATGGAACCAAATACCTGGGAGCATTAGTTACAAAAGATTGTTGGCAGGCTACACCAGGTCTTACAATCGACTTAATTCGCCAGTTAGGAATTAAAAGTGGCGGAGAGATACTTGAAGATTGTAAGCTTATAAGAGTTGAAAAAGTTGGAAACAGGTATATCTCATTAGTCAAAGACCACAATCAAGAGTATATTGAGTACGATTCTGAACTGTTTATCAATGCATTAGGTTATGAGGCAGATAAGTTTGCACAACAGTTAGGATACGAAACAGGATTATATCCTGTTAAGCACCAGGCATTTATAACACGCAGACTGCCTATGTTGGGAGTAAACGGAAAATCATTGGATATGTTGATTGATCGTAGGCATTATAAAGGATTTACAGCGGTTTATGGTCAGCAACTTGCTGAAACAGGTCAGATAATTGGCTGTGCATCGCCTGCAAATGAGCCTATGCATGCAAACAGACCACTTGCTATCAATGATAAAGACTTTTTGAATATTGTTTCCGAAGTTTTCTGTGATTGGATTCCACAACTAACATCTGTAGGAATGCAGGCAATTTGGGCAGGTTACTATACGGAACCAAGAATGATTGTTGACCCCGCAAAAGGACTTATGGTGGGATTGCGTGGGCAAGGCTTTATGCTTTCAATGTATTTGGCAAAAATGTATATCCAAGCTATTACAGGTCAAAAAACACCTGAATATTTTAAAAAATTATCACTTGAAGGAGAAGGCATAAAAGAAGATGTGTTTAAATAAAAGCAACCAAAAATTTTTAATTATCTTATTACCTTAAAATAAATATTTTTATTAAAATTTGAAGCCCAGTATCAATTTTGATATTTGGGCTTCGGTTTTTTTCGTTTCGTAAAATAGTTATAACTTTGGAGACAATTATCAGATCTAAAATGGATTTTGAATCAAACCTATTGACAATCTTTCCTATTGACAATCTTTTTTATAACCATCACTTTATATTTGTAGTTTAATAAAATATTGTAGGTAAATGAGATATATATTTCTTGTTTTAATAGGTTCTCTTTTGCTTTTTTCGTGCCAAAAATTAAATAGAGGCAAACAACAGAAAGCAAAAGAATTTACTTATAAATTATCTTATTTAGTTGGAGTTGAGGAGCATCCTGCTGTTGCAATAATGCCCGAAAAGTTAGTTGTTTACTACACAAAAGATCATATATATTATAAAGCCGAAGGTTGGATGGGTTTTTTTTCTTCAGCACAAATAATTAGTATCAAAGATAGCACAAGAACGCTTTTAGCCAAGTTTATGGATAAAAAATATGCTAATATTCAATTGTTGAAAGATAAACCATTGAAATTTGAAAATTCTGAACATTTATCGATAAGTGATGATGTCAACATGCTGAAATTTAAAGGATTTGATGCTGTAGAATGCGATATTTATTTATCCGGAAAATATAATGGAGAAAAAAAAGTTATATATACAAACCATTTTGACATTGAAAATCCAAATATTGGCACACCTTTTTGTAGTATAGAAGGCATATTGTTAAACTACACTATATCGATGATGGGAATACCTGTAACTATTGAACTACTCGATAGTAAGGATACTCTCATTGATGATTCAATGTTAACAGTATCTGATGACTACCAAATAGTGGATCGTGAAAAATTTGAAACGGTTGTTGATGAATACTTGCCTAAATAAAAAAGGTTTTTTATATTGTTTT